>Ga0315914_1003473_pt1 | contig 23918 bp, 10 predicted proteins | sample MpolenodulesMG_FD_203920 | JGI IMG/M metagenome (GOLD analysis project Ga0315914, IMG submission 203920) | Medicago polymorpha root nodule microbial communities from Los Angeles, California, United States - elongated nodules | ecosystem: Host-associated > Plants > Roots > Nodule | place: USA... | reverse complement strand
GTTTCTTTTGATAAACTGGGTAGACTAAAAGATGCACAGTTGAATCTAAGCTGTTGCATACATTGCTTTATCAATATCTGTAAAATTGTCTATTATCAAAATTCAAAGTTCACAAAAAAGAAAAGTAAAATGTAATATATTCTGACATAATAATGGGCCCCAAAGCACCTGAATTTACAATCTGCTGCGCTGGACAGAAACAACATTATCATTAACCACATTTGCTATAACATATCTAGAGACAACTATATTTATTGCATTCACTATAGTTGTCACAGCATATTAGAGGGCGATATACATGTAGGCCAGCAACATCTATTAAAAAATTCAGTTAGACTGCATGTCTTCAGATCAGATGAAGAGTAATCTAGTAGTAGGAAGTTGAAGAAGACATAAAATAATATAGGTCAAACAATTAAAGAAGGATTTAGATTGATAGGCATGATTTATATAGGACATTATGACGTCATTTGACTCACATGGCTAACCCCACATAGTCCTAATAAGACTTGAGCATACTTCACCTATTGGGGTTAGTTAGGGCCTAAAAGCCCAATTTCTAAAACTAACGAAATACACATGAAAAGGAATTGTAGAAACCATATTGTGTCTATAGCCACATGGTTATAAGCATACAGTGAAATTTCTTTTTATCCTTTTAATTATACTTAAAGTGTATTTCAAATTTTATGGAAGCAGAAAACAAGAGACTAGAGGGTACCTTTAATTTCAGTTCAGCAATTTCAGTCTCATCGCATACATCTGATATTAAAGCCTGATCATAAGAAAACCAGACATTATCCAAGTCAGGGAAAAGAGTTCACAAGATTATGATCAAATGTAACTACTATCACCATCAAACAGAAGTATTTTAATGTGGGAAATATAACTTTGTCCTATAGATTGGTAAAAAGAGTATCAATATGATTGCCTAAGTATGTCCATTGTATTTTTTTTTAAGACGATGTGCTTCATTGTACTAAAAGCTCGCAGTCGCAGGGGATGATAAGATATTCAAATTCGCATTGGAAAATGGCGGTTAATGAATGGTTTTCTATAGTATATCATTTATTCCTTTATCAATAGTAAGCTATATTATATTTCGGATAAATATAAGCAAGGATAGCTATAGACCTCAAATCCATTCGGAAATGTTTGCAAAGGTTTTTTCTCCAAAGATTCTTTTGTAATGCTCTCCAAAGAAGCTGCAGCATTATAACACTATTATCAGGTGTTAAGGTATAACAGCCAAACTGCAATAACATGTTACCTCCAAACTGCAGTTTTAAATTATTAACAGAAATAGAATTGTTGTCTAAATATAAGCATCCAAGTATAATTACTTAAAAAGAAGCAAAAAAACAACAAGAAATGACACATAGCTATTACAAGTCAACATATTCACATACTAACTACGAATTTATGAGCATTGGTAGAAGTTAAGAAATTTAAATTCCATCAGGATAATAGTTAGAGAAAATATAAATCTCCGATGATATGTATAGAAATATAAAACTGTTGCCGAGGACTTCTATAATAATTAACGGATTTCAAAATCTTATACCACAGCAAAAGCTAGAAATCAAATATGAACAGCATAAAAAGAACAAGGCTTTCCAGTTGCCAACTTCAACCAACAGCCACAAAAATCACAAATAAAAGTAAAAATTAATTTCAGAATCTGAACAACCCACCCTCAGACTTGGCAGTGTCAATTGTTTTTGATGTTTTTGTACATGACACCAGCGTTCGATTCCATTTGTTGCGAGAAACAATGTGTTTATCACTAATTGCCGAGTTCTGGACGAAAGACCTACTTTGAATGTGAATTAGACCTGGTTTCTGAAGAGAGGAGTGCATATGGGACATAAAACCTGTGGGACCAAAATTCAAAAACTAACAGTAAGCATCTTATTGCAATGCAATGGTTTTTAATATGACCTCTAAGCATGATGATAACAATAACAAATACATGAATATCCTTATTTGAATAACTTCTAAACCAATGTGATTTTGTATGCAGTGACGGTGTAAAACCATTTTACACATGCATCGAATGAAATCACTTTATGATGCTACTAAAATATCTTTACAGATATCTATTTACAGCATCAGTGCATAGAAATTAATCTCAAGAATAAGAGTTCAATTTTGTTGTAATGTTGGTGTAAAAAGGTTTACACTGTCAGCATATTACATTCCAATCATGTGTATGAGTTTATAAGTATGATACAGTTAAATTGTTTCTAACGAGAGAGAGAGAGAGAGGGGTACAGTGAGAAGATCGAATTGCAGCGGAGGAATCCATGGAAGGGAAAAAATGGGAATTTGATGCGAATGTGTAAAGTGTGAGGAACTTGTTATTATAGATAGAGATGTAAATGGCCAAGTTTTTAACGAATTAAAATAACGTGTTGTTGTTGTTGTTGTAGTAGTTGCACTGCTTTGAAATCATCGCCTTCACTTCACTTTCTCCGTTCGACACTGCATCACATTCATCAAACTCTTTTTTTCAAATTTATTATAAATTAAAAATATTTACTACAATTTAAATTAAAATATCCATAAATGAAAATTCAAACCAAATCAATGTTTGCTTGGTTGTTAAAGATATTACATAATATATTGTGTGAAGTGAAGGTGGATTAAACTCATACACACACCAAACACCACTTATGCACATGAAATAAATTTATAGCCATATAATTTATGAAATGTCATATATTTTCTTTACACTATTAAATTAATTAAGAAGTTTATTTTAAAAAATCATAAGTTTTTTTATCTTTCTATTTTGAACACCATTGAAATAAGCACGCACGCTACGATAAAATAAATAATATAACATGATTAAAAAATCACTTTATATTTTTTTTTTAAATAACACTTGTAACTAATTATATGAGTAATGGTTTAGTTCAATCACATGAGCGATCTTGAATGACACCCGAACTAATAAAGATTGAATTTGTTCGTTTATAATCAAACATAGAAAAAAGTCAAATCGAGTTAATTAATAAAGTTTCTGTCAAATAGTTTAATGGCTATAAATTTATTTCATGTGCATAAGTGGTGTTTGGTGTGTGTATGAGGTTTAAACCGACCTTCACTTCACACAATATATTATGCAAGAGGAGTGCTAGCGACAGGCGCTCAAACACTCTCCCACAACCACACTCTCTTGGATTGGGCCATGTCATCAATATTTTAAACTATTTTTTTGGCTACCGGTTCTTTGAGTGCACTGTATTTTTTTTTAATTCACTTTGTCATCATCCCCAATGGAATTCGAAGGGTCTTCATCCTAAACTAACCATCACCATCAGCGACCATCAATTCTGCTTGACGAGGCAAAAGAGCTCAGCCATTAATCCACATTCATTCAAAACAAACACCGCCATCTTCGAAACAACTGATTGTAGCCGTCGAAACACATGTGTCACCACTATTGTCGATGTGTCCACCAAAACCACCACGACCTCTGCAAATTGTTGCTGCAATCCATCACTCCAATCATCAATTTCAGTTAAATCAATTACCTTTGTTCACTATTCATTTCATTTCCAATCAAATTAGTTGGTTGCTCCAATCTTCGCTTAAAGATTAATTTTTTTCTTTGTTTTAAGTAGGTTTTAATAAACCTAGTTAAAAAATAAATAATAATCATGTGTGGAAGGATAGGTGTATTGGTGCAGTGGTGTTAGTGAAGTTGTTATGTAGCTTTACTTTGTCATGTTTCAAACAATATTAAAAGTTTAGTGTTAGCAAATTCACGAAATTTGATTTACCTTGATGCCAAAATGTCAAAGCACTGTAAGAACAATGATAGAGTTCGTCGATGTGGTAGTTGTGTTTGAGCTCTCACACCACTCACGAGTTTTTTGTTGAAGCATCAAGGCACAGCGGTCACAATTTCTTTTGTTTTTGGTTGAAGTCTGAACAAAAAGTTGTCAGTATATGAAATTGGTAGAGCCGGTCAGCCTGTATTTGGTTTTAAAAGATTAATGATGTGGACCAATGGCCGAGAGAGTATTTAAGAGTGAGTGTTAAAGAGGTTGTCCATAGCATTCCTCTTAGATGGTATCCCTCAAAAAAAAAATAGATGGTACTTCTATTTATAAATAAGTAGATTCACTTGATCAACTTGAAATGAGAATATAGTCGTTGGACACAAATCTATAGGTTTCAAAATGATCTTCAATACATGTGAAAAGTATGCATGGTGCATTATTTCCTCTTGCAAGTACAATATTGTCTAATGCACACATGATAAGGAACATAACATTCTTAACTAACAACGTATAATGTTCTCTTCTTTTTCATGTGGGCCAGACCACTAAATTTTTAAAACTGTATTTTTGTCTGCTTATGAGACTAAAACAGATCTTAATTGTGAAGAAACCTTTAAGTCTTTTATGACGACATCTTCATCTTCATATATTAAAGACGAAAAAGTTCAGATTCTTTCCAATCATTCTTACCAATAAAGTGGCAAAAATGTTCCTTGTTCTGGAGAATGATCCTTCTCAAAAATAAAACACAGTCACTTTATTGCTGCTTTACATTTTTTAAAGAGTGATTTTGTGCAAAGCTTGTAAGGCAGGATTGTAATATTGTTTAAGCTATAATTGTAAGCCTCACGATGCTAGTATAATACATTAGTACATATAGTATTGATACATTGGTGATCTTAGAAAAATGTAAGTACTAAGAATGTTATCATCTCAACTATCTCACAATGTGTAGGGACTAGCCGTGGCGAAAGATTTAGGATGACACAATGTAATAAACAACTTTTGGGCTTGTTCATTAATTGAGGAAAATTACTCTAAAAATGACTAAAAGCTACAACTATAAGTCTATAATTAACCTAACAAACTAATTTCTTCTTTGTTAAAAAAAAATATATTTCTTCTTCATTCATTTGATTGATGATTACATTACCATTCCCTTATTTATAACATTTGCGTTCTAAACTTACCAATTCTCTAGATCCTTCTAGAATATGATAGCTTGTCTCTAAAATATCTAATGCAACTAACTCATTATAATCTTTATATATTTTGACTATTTTATTACATTAGACTTATCTTGGGTCATTAAGGACAATATTAGACCTTTCTAAATCAACAATATCATTAACCACCAACAACCAACTTCTAACCTTTGAAAGAATTACATTACTTATTTTACAATAATATTACTTCTTTTTTGAAAGAATTACAACAAATTACTTGTTTTTTTGAAAGGAATAATATTACTTGTTAAATAATATTGAATCGCAACAATACCAATACATATTATTGTGGTAGCTAAAGTAATTTATTCATATTCTGCGTTATTCCTAAGCTACGGAATATTGAGATGGACAATTTCCCTAAACTCCAACCTCCTAGTTTCATGGTAGAATGTCCTATACTTATTAGGCAAATAAGTTAACCATATCCAACCCCTAATTTCCCATTCCATAATCTTCCCTCTAGCACCTTTATCAACTTTCCAACACACACTTTCTCCATATTCATCACCAGCAAAAATAACTCCACCTTGTCTAGTAAAAGGACGATAAGCACTTGAATACCTATCTTTAAACCAAGACTTAGGGTTAATTAATTCAAATTTTGAAGGCTTTGTTGAAAAGACTTCTTTGCCATCCATACTATCATGAAGAAACCAATTCAAATTTGCACTATAACCATAAACCGATTCTTCAAATTTCCAAGGCTTTAAACTCATTGTTGTGGATTCTCCAGCTGATACATTGAGTCCTATGTAGGGATTTGTTGGTTGAAATGTAGCTTCTACACTTTTTTCCATGCCTATTTCCATTATTGGATTTTCTGAGGATTTTCCTACGGATACACTTAATACTTGATGTTGGAGTGTTGGGGTGAGTTGCAATGATATTCTTGATGGGAAATGTTTTTCAGATGCACCAGCTCCTCTTTCTTTCATAAGGGTGTCATCTACTAGTTTGAAAACATCACATCTAACCAAATAAATTTAAATGTTCAATTAATTGATTATATATGATAAAATAAAACAAATTAAAACGAAAATAAAATTAAAAGTTACTTATGAAGGTAATTTTTTTTACTGCAAAGAATTTTCATTTGATGAAAGGGAAAAAAGTATAGAGTACTCAACCCACAATCTAAATTTAAGTACAACGAGTATTTGACCCACTCTAACAAACATTAAGAATCAAAACAAAAGAGAGGGTTCGAAAACCACTCGTAATACATACACGAACATTCTAAGAAAAAAGTAGAGATTTGGTTGGTTCTAGTATCCATTAAAAAACATATTAACTCCTTAATTTAGATTAGTCTTATTTTTTTTAACCACAAAATGTTAGTAATTAATTGATAGTAGTAGTTTTTTTTTCTTGGTCTAGATTTTTTAATGACAAATGGTTTAAGTATACATCCGTTCTTAAATATAGGACCCTTTTACCAAAATCACAGGAATTAAGAAAGTTAGAAATAATATTAAAATTTTTTATAATTACTATTGTTTTTACAATTTTATCCTTAAGTGAGAGAGTTAGTTTATGTTTTCAACATAATATTTATTGTTGATGGAAGAAAAAATGCAAAATAAATAGGAGTATGGTGGTAAAGAAATAATTAATGTAATTGGAAATACCAAATGGGTCTTATAAAAAGAGACAATTTTTTTTCCTCAAAAGGGTCTTATAATTAGGGACGGATGTAGTAGTAAATATGCAACTTTTAGATATGATGTTTTGTAAAAAAAAAAAAAAAAAAAAAAAAAAAAAAATTAGGTTTGATGGAAACATAATTTAATTCTATCTTGAAAAGGTAAGTTTGTAAAATAATACTTCTAAACAGATTTAATATTTACCTTATGTTGTCAATGTTCACCATGATTTCGACCCACTTCTCTTTGATAAAGGCTTTGTGGTTGAATTGAAGAACACCTTCAAGTTGTTGATATTTGAGAGAGAATTGAAGTCTCTCATCAGCTGCATGATTATTAGCACTAACAACATCCATATTTATAAGAGGACAATACAATTGAACTTTCCACAACCCAAATGTTGAAAATGCATAAGAAAATAAAGGAGATGGTGTTCTAAACATGCTATAATGATGTTTAGCTACTTCTTTTAATTCCACAATCCAATTTGTAATAGCAAGGTTAATAGAACGCATCCACTTCTCTTCCAAATTAGAACCTAATAGTTTCATCAACAACTTTGACGATTTTCTTGATTCACAACCTGATAATTGTTCCTTTAATGCACTAAGACAACCATAACGAAGATCCGAAGGAGCTTCGTAAATGCAAACCAAGAATAAGAGAGTTAAAAAAGCAAGGTTGAAAATGTCACTAAAGTTTGGAATAGTTTCAAGTTTTGGAAATTTAATGAAGACACTATTATACGTATTTTTTGAACCATAGTTAAGGATGTCTTGTATGAAATTAACAAGGAGATTTGAAATGGTTTCTTCATGTGATATTTTATTGCTAGGTTTGAATGGTTTTGAGGTCCAAAGAAAAATAGGGATATTATAATCTGCTACAATAGCAAAAGAGAGTTTTTGGGATTGGTGGTTTTTTGATATGGTAAGATTAAGTGATGGTTGAGATGAGTTTAGCAATGAACATAAGCTTAAGGACATAGAACTTGTTTTCCATTCGGATATTGGTGGAAGATTTTGAACCCATGAAAACACATCAAGAGTTTTGCAATAAGCCATTGATGGATATATGCAACCTAAGTTAATTTGATTAATTCTATTACTCTATGTGGTTGTTATATACTCATATATATATATAGTCATTATTAAGCTAGGCTTCATATTTTGAGAGTTGTTTGTTTTATGGACGCAAAGTTAAGATTCTTGTTAGGTAAAAAAAGTCAAAAGTAGTGCATGAGATTATAACGACGAATAATTAAAACCAAGAGGAGTGGTAGGAGAAGATAACTGGTTTTTTGGAGATTCATGATTTCCATCACATGTGCTCGTATTAAGTATGCATGGCTTTAGCATAACCACAAAACAAGATAATCGTATAACAAGGATAATTAATTTAATAATTTAATGATTTGGATTGAATGTACTACACGACATTCATTGACTTTTTTTTATCAATTTGTGTGTCGTACGAAAGGATGTCATAGTCGGTCCACGACTGCATTCATTTCGTCAATACATTAGTGGCTGTTGGATTAAGATTGAACAATTAATTGCATTGATTCAAAATACTGTAAAAATGGTGACATTGCACCAGTAAAAATCTCAAATCACTTGTATTTTATATTAAATTTAGCATAGATATTTGATTATACACTTGTGTAAAATTATTTAAACTTAATTACGATTTTGGTTCCTTATTTTCATCCGCTCATAAAATTGATCCCTTATTTTAAAATCCTGCATTTTATATAAATCAATTATTACAGGTTGGAGATCGGAGGGTTGGAGATTGGATCTGAGCAGCTCGGCAAAACGTTAATTTGATTGGAGATTGTCTTCAAATAATATGCTATGTGCTTTTAAGACAAACCATCCCTAACTTATTAAAAAGTTTCAGATGCTCTATCCAGTCAAAGAAAAACAAAAAAGTTTAGATGTTCTTTATATTATTTTTTAAAAAAAATGTTAAAGAGCATCGACGCATTAAGAAAAAACTTACATTGAAATACTGTATCAAAAAATTGTAAAAATGGTACATTCAATTCTTTAAAAGTTAAAAAATTGTTATATTCTTATTATAAGCTCATGTGTTCTTCTATATATAGTTGACTTGTGTTGTAAGCAATCTTTCATAAAATGCTTCGACTATTTTCTTTGTGATACATAAATGCTTCAAACTTTATTTTGCCTTTCTGCCTACTTAAGTTTCAGCGTATTCAAACCGGTAAACCTAATATGTGAATATATTCCTACTTTGAAGATGCACAAAAGTTTTGATACGAAAAGACTGCTTTAATCATTGAAACAAAACTAAGAAAATGGATAATCTCCCTCCACGAGGTATACTAGATGATTGCTTCAACAAAAAAAAAAAAGAATACAAGATGATTATATATTAATTGTGTTTATTGTATACTATAGTCAAGACGAACACTAATATGTGTATTTTAAATTTATGTAACCAACAAAAAAGAAATTATGGAGAAAAAAAAGAGAGGTGTGGTGTGTACGGTATACATCAGATGGATCATTTCCTTTTAACTTTTTCTCCTTCTATCTCGTAATAATTGTCTATCACTCTCTTCATTGAATAATTTAAAATATAATCAAAGAGATAGTAAGATTAAGAGAGAGATCAAAAATTAAGAGAGATCGAGAATTAGGAGAGGGAAGGAAAAAATAAGTGTAAAACTAGTAGTAAGCTACCAAAGACTTTTTTTTTTTACTTTAAGCATGACCCACCAGCCATGCAATGTGTATCTTAATTTGCATATATTTGTTTTTTTTGTTTTTATCTTTCTCCATTGATTGCATGCATATATTTGGTGCGTGCCTTATTTCTTTCGTAAGACCATAATACTATGTGTTTCTTTTAAGGTTATCTACAACTAATCATGACATCAATTCTAACTTGTTGCGAAAAGACCAATTCAATGGATATGATTGATGTATGAGACCATCGTATTCTAACTGAAATTACATTATTTGTTTGATTATGTTAAAGGTTCTAGAACTATTTTCTTTTGACAAGTCGTCGTTTGAAACTATTTTTAAATAAGATCTGATGTTAAATAGATTATAATTGAGTCTTTAAATGTGGCAAAAAAATATATAGATTTAGATCTATGATTTTTTTTTAATGATCTTTAACTGTCCCTGCAATTTAAGAGATCTAATTATATACTACACAAAAGAATAAGGAATTGATAAATGATAATAGATTAAATTAGTCATGCTTATTTTAATATATAAGATCATCCACAATGGTTGATGTTTCACCTATTTAGCACCATATTAAATAGGCACCTCCATTGTGGAGTATAATATTTGAGTGTCTATTGAGAAGGATGACCGTAGAAGCAACCTCTCTCTCTCTTCACTTTTTGTAGACCCCATTTAATAAATCATAATGAGATAAATAATTTTTTATTGAAACGTAATGATATATAATTATTTGTGGGACCTATTTAGTAATTCCTTTTGTGGTGCTGGGTTGAAGAAAATTGGTGCTTAATAAGTATTATTGTAGAATAACTGATGTGGACAAAGGGGTCTCATTTAAGCACTTAAACTGGGGTGCTCTGTTGTGTATGGTCTTAGAGACTCAATTAAAAAAATCATTATTGAGTTTTTCTCTTGTGTTAACCATCTGATTCATATGGGACGGGGCCATTAATAAATAAGAATTTGGCTGGGAAGTAAATAAAATTTGGATAAGAATTGTTTCACCTAAAAATCAAACTCGGATTCTTTCAAACAAATCGTCTATATTTTAAACTCATTTAAAAAAATCATATTTAAAGATAGACGAATTGTTTACTTAAGAACATTTCGGAGTTTGGTGAGCCATGTTGGGTGGGATCCATGGGCGGTTCTACACATAGTTGAGGGTTAACTTTTAAAATTCACACATAAAATCTTATATTTTTGCACTTTGCACACTCTGAATATTTCTTTTTGCACCTCTGACCAACTCTTACTCTCACAAACTAAGAAAAGAAAACTGGTAAGAAATAATACAGAGGTGTCACACAATATAAGAAGAAGAACAGGAGAAACCAAAGTGGAAAAAGGATGAGAAATGAAACAGGAAGAAGATGAAAAGTGGTGGCTACTTCTACTTGTCCTTTAAAGTTAAGCTATAAATAACTAGGGGACTTTTACTCTTCTCCCTTTCAAAATTGCTCATTTCCACCCCGAATTTCCACAATTAACCTCAATGTAAGTTAATTGTTACTCAGGACCCATTGTGAGTTAATTTGCGCTTAACCCCAACAGAAGTTAACTTACGCTTGGTACCAGTGGAAGTTAACTCACACAGAGTTTTAATTTTCATACGAACAGTCAGAAGCTTTTGCCATAATGTTCGAAATAAAAAGCAAGTGCGAATTTCATCCCTCTAAGTGTGAACTTCATCAAACACAACCAAATCAACTTCAACTTTTATTTCAATTACAAGTAAGGGTCCATCACACAATCAATTATGGTTTTGAGATCAGTTATGGTTTTGGGTCTAAGGTGGTTGATCTCTAGTGCCAATTAAAGAATCAATTATCGTTTTGGGATCCTGTAAGGATGAGTGGTCTGCATGATTTGTTGTTTATGGGGTACCCAACTATCATGCCATGATTACTGCTTTGTGCGAGAGGTGGCATGATGAGACTAGCAGTTTTTACATGTCAATGGGGAAGATGACCATCACATTAGATGATGTGGTGTGTCTTCTACACGTTTTCATTGAAGGGCGGATGATGAACCATGCGAAAAGGTGTCTCAGGATGATGGAGTTGAAGATGAGAAAAACACAAGAAATAACATATGGAGAGGGATTTGGTGATATTTTTGAAGGTGTAGAACTCTTTCAATGAATCTGAAATGTCCATTTTTGTTTTGGTAGTTTGAAGTAGTATTAAGCGAAAAGAAATGCAAAGCTATGAAATGGGAAAGTTCGAGACAATTAAAGGAGTTGTTATTAGAGATGTTAATTTATTAAACTAATGGCAACATGCTCATTCAAATCACAAGACTAACACTAGGTTATCTCATTCTTTAATGCCACTTGCAAATCCCCTTCATAAAGGTTTTTAAAGTGTAACGTTGATGGTGCAACCTTTGTATTGAAATATGCCTTGAATTAGTGTTGGAAAAATGTCCCACATCGAATAATATGAATAAATATGCAAAGACTTGACCATATAAATAAAAACTTTGTGCGTTAGTATTGCTTGCACCAATAGTTGGTGGCTTTTGCTATAGCTGACGTTACCTCTACTATTCCGTATTTGTAATTTGTAATTATCAATTATAGTAAAATTCTTTTCAGTAGCTCTGCATTAGTCATCACTCAGCATATTTATGGATACCACGCTAAATCTTATGTCATTTTTCATTCTATATTTTACTATTATTGTTATTATTCTCGCGTCCTGTTATAATAAACTGGTATCAGAGCTTAGTTAGGCTTGTTGAGGGAGTGAGAGAGGGATCCTACTTGGATCATCCTAGTGACGTGGGTGAGTCACACTTAAGGGGACCCATAAACTCATTGCCTGAAGGTTTTGGGTAAGAGTGTGGTGTCTCTCTCTTAGCGAGTCCTAGGCGTTTAGCTCATTGCCGCTTCAAGCGCTCTCCATACTCCCCAACAAACTGGTATCAGAGCCTGGTTAGACTTGCTAGGGGAGCGGGATCCTAGTATGGATCATCCTAGTGATGTGGGTGAGTCACACTTGAGGGGAAGGTTGTTGGAAATCAAGTGTGAGTGATAATGTCCCACATCGACTAGAAATGGAGCAAACATTGGATATATAAGAGAGAAGATCCATAAACCCATTGCCTTAGGGTTTTTGGGTACGAGCGTGGTGTCTCTCTCATAGCGGGTCCTAGACGTTTAGCACATTGTCGTTCCAAACGTTCCTCAGACTCCCCAACACAATTGAACAATTAGTTTGCTCAGGCATTAGTGTCTTAGAGATGTCCAAGACAATTTTGTCATGACAATAATGACATACGAAACTTCAAGTTATGGTATGTGAAGCTTGGGGTTTACTACATTCTCGTCAATGGATCACTGATTTCGTGATAAAAAATGTTATTTTTGAATTAGATTGTAAACAAATTGTAGATGATGTGCTCAATGTCAAGCTTCATTATAGAATATTGTAGAGCTATTTTATCTAATTGTAACATTTTAGTTTATTTTCACCACTCAACAAACTAATAGATGTACTTATGATATGACCAAAGTGTCTTTCTCTCGTGGTCCTCGTAGAGATTTTGGGTCCCCTCTAAATTATATTTGCATTTTTAATAAATAATGAGTTAACCTAATTTAAATTAAAAAAAAATTGGTAACTATATATTTGAATTGAAAAGACGTGATGTGAAAGAAAAAAGTAGAAAATAACAGATAATGAAATATAATGTTTTTTTCTTCTGTTATAACCCTTGATTTATGGTGAAAAGATGTCATAATAATATGATATTTAATCCAAAAATAACATATAAAATCGAACTCAGATATTTCAGAACGAAATATAATAAAATACAATGTCATGTAAAATTATTTCTAAAAGTAATGTAAAAGTTTTTGAGTAAAAAGTAAATGTAAAAGTAAAAAACAAAATTGATGGATAACCTTCAATTATTATGATACACTAGCATTATTTAGCTTATTCTATTATTATTTTTTTAAAAAAAAAGTTTTACATCTCTGATCTCAAAATATAATAAGCACATCCCATATTAGCAACGTTATTTTTGACCAAACATAACTTTACATCTTTCACATTTCTTCTCACAAACTCAAACCCAAAATCCCCAAAACCACTACCTCTCCTTATCATTCAAACTCACGCGCGTTAATCGGAGATTCACGCGCCACCATGTCCTCTCCACCGACACTCCCCGTTTCCACTTCCCAATCCACCATATCCACCACCAGCACCACCCAATCTCAACCACCGATCGCCACCCCCGCTTTCCGCGCCTTCATCTCCCGCATCTCCTCCTCCCTCCGTCAAGCCTTCTCCCAACGCCGTCCCTGGTCCGAACTCATCGACCGTTCCTCCATCTCCCGTCCCGAAACTCTCGCCGAAGCATACTCCCGAATCCGCAAGAATTTCACATACTTTCGTGTCAATTACCTAACCCTAATCATCTTCGCTCTCGCTGTTTCCCTAATCACACATCCATTCTCCTTGCTCGTTCTTCTCGGTCTTCTTGCTTCGTGGTCGTTTCTCTACCTCTTCCGTCCTTCCGATCAACCTCTCGTTCTCTTCGGACGCACGTTTGCAGATCGTGAAACGCTAGGGATTCTTGTGGTTCTAACGATTTTCGTTGTGTTTCTTACAACCGTTGGATCGTTGTTGATCTCTGCGCTTATGGTTGGATTGGCGATTGTGTCTGCGCATGGTGCGTTCCGTGTTCCGGAAGATTTGTTTCTTGATGATCAGGAGGTGAGTAGTTCGGGATTCTTATCGTTTCTAGGTGGTGCTGCCGCTGCTAATGCCGCGATTCAACGCGTGTAATTGGTGGGATCTGTGACTTGGTGGAGTTTTCTATTATGAGGTTGGTTGAATTGAAATTGTTGCAGATTTTTTTTTATTAGATCCAAAGCTAATTGCTTAGGGTTTATAGTTATGTGATATTTTTTATGCTAAGAGATTATTGTACTATTGATTAATGATTAATTGATGCAGTTTAGTTTGCATTTTGGATCTGAATTTGTTATTTCGTTTTTGCTATTCTTGCTTTTGCGGTTTTGATTACATGTTTGTGTTGAATTAGGATGTTAGATTCACAGAATTAGGCTGATTTGTCAATGAGATTTAGAGGATGAGATTCGTTAGAAATGTACCCTGTTTTATTGACTAGTTTCTGAAAATTTCTTTGGTGTTGATTACGAGCATGCTTGTAATTTAGTTGGGTTCAACAAAATCGAGGTGGCATAGTGATTTTGTTGAAGTTCTACTGTGTAGTTTTTGCAAAATGACAGCGGGTCATCGTGATTATGTCAAATTCACTGTCAATACAACCCAAACCGTGAATCTAAACATGTACGTGAAGTTATATGAACTTCAAAAATCGTACTTCTTATTTTAGCACCATTTAAAAATTTACCATTTATAACTATTTATTTGGATGAATTCAGATTCCATGCAGTTCTATGTTTCCGCCTTCTCGCAGTCAGCCACATAGGACAGTGTAGATTTCAAGCTCGATTGTGTTTTTTTTTTCTCTCTAAAAAAAACTAAAGAACTCTGTTTGAAATCTGCATCGTTTGATCTTGGTTCAATGGCCATCATTGTGGCTGATTGCATGAATGCAGGAACCCACATTTGCATGTAATCCAAGTTCAAGTTCGTGTTGGACAACAATTTTGTTGTGCTAATATTTCTGCTGTAATCTAGGTAGTCAATCCTATATAGCGGTGCGGACCCCACAAGGGGATGGTGGGATCCCGGGTAGCGGGATTGCTGGGACTGCAAAGGATAGATTGTATAAGAACAGAGGATTGTATAAAAAACAGAGAACAAAAAAAGATATGATAAAACAATTACTAGTTAGAGATTCAATATGTCTTTTAATGTCTATTCAAGTAGTAGCTAATTCCAATGTAACAAACAAAAAAAACATTGATAAAAAAAACAGAGAACATGTAATGAAGGTGAGGGTTGAAAATGGTGGATACAGAAAGAGAATGGAAAGGAGAAGAGATAAAAGTGTTAGGGTTTTGCAAGAAACCTTAATTGCCCTTCAAACGATTCAGATTTTATGGGCAAAATCATGATTTTCCTGGGGAGGGAACCGGAGCACGCGAACCTGGAACCTGGAACCCGCTCGCCCACCTGGAGCGGCCGGGAACCAGAAGTGGGCTGGGATTCACATTCCCGTCGCAGTTTTTCACTGAGACGCGCCGCTTGTAATATGGGTAAATTGGGTTTAGAAGAAATCCTAACACTTTTATTGATTAGAAGAAATCCTGATATTTTTATTGATTAGAAGTATATTAAAACCTCAATGCAAAGAAGGAATTAAAGTGGCTTCTGTGGAATGTGACTCTTCTAAAGTTTTATTTTTAAACGGACTCTTCTAAATAGGTAGAATGTAAAGTGAAAGAAAAGTTTCGTTTCTCACCCAAATATGGGATAACCCAACACAAAGCTGGATATATTGCTTATTTTAAACTCTGAGAAGCCAGATCCCTTTCCATTGCCGTGTGTAGTGTACATTTGACTTCCCAGTGTAGGGCTTCTATTGGATGTAATAATGCAATGCTGGATAAGTTCGGTGCATTGATTAATTCTCCGGGGTTGGGTGGGGGGCAGCTGGGTTAGTTTTGTTTGGATTTTCAATGATGTATACAGAATCCAAACTGGTTCTCTTTTTCTTTTTACTTTTGCCTGTGTCTGTAAAGAGTCTTTTGGGAGCATGCCATTTTGTTTTTGAGTTTGGTAGTTACTGGAAAATGGGAGTTGGGATTGGGAGATCAAATCAGATTGTGGGTCCTATGTAGATTCTGTGCAGTATAATCAATTGACTTAAAGCTCGTTTGACTAGACACTGGGTGAGGTAAAATTGGGGTACACCGTGAAAAGCTATCACACATGTGGAAATCATTAGGCATTGAGTTAGGTAAAAAATACAGGTCTTATTTACTTACTAGGTAAAAGTGATTATACATCTTGGAAGGAAGACTTTCTGCACCTGTGTTAATGCTATTTCCATTGTGTCTCCAAACAGGCTCTTATTTTTAGAGGAAAACATATCCGAACAAATTATTACACATTAAACTCGATCTTAATCAAATACTACTATATCTTTTATGAAATCAATTGCGTTCAAAGTCTCATTTATTTAAGTACATGTTTCGTTTGCAGAGGTAAAAACATTTTTCTGAACAGGCTTATGTGATGCAATGCTGGAACCTGGAAGCCTGGGTTACAGCCTACTGGGGCCATCTATGGGGAGTGACATTTTGGTCACACACAAGAGTTACCATATATTTCTACTTGTTTTTGTATCCCAGAGCCTCGCTTCAAATGCACACCCATGTGAATGTCCAAGCTGTAGCTTTTGGGAGTAGCTTTATAATTCAATTAGCATTTTAATACATGATAATATACACAACATCACCTCCCCAATGTGATTTGAGGATCTTTTCTAGAGAAACCAGACATGGAATTATTTTATGGTTTTGTTGGTTTAGTACTAGTTATTAATTCCTATTATCTTCGTCAGTACTTGATTATTTGACACATGGTACAAATTTTCCCTGTGTTTGATTGGCTTAAATCAATATATCTTAATTCTAGTTGTTAAATTCTTCACTCTTGTTCGGTGGTGAGTGAAAAATTGTTCATGAAGATAACTATAAGACAAATGTTAACAAGTGTTTTAAGAGCACGTGTTAAAGAATTAAATATCAAGTAAGCACGATGGAAATTGCTCCATGCGCCATGTGTATTGGCCAACCTTAGAAATAAGGAGGTCTCCAATGCAAACAAAGTCGATTGGATCGAAATCCCAATATATTTTGTGTGATTTGAAGTTATGTTCCAATAAACTGAGGGACTGTTGAGCTAAATTGAGAGCGCATATAACAATCATCAAGCACGATCATTCTTTATCAGATGCATGCCTTGTGGGCGTTTGATGTAATGATGAGCTACACGTACACATAGATTTTCTAGGTTGCACCTTTTGATCATGTCCTATTTTCCTATTGAAAATTTATGAAAATTTATCGTCCCCTTGTGATCTCAAAAACCTTTCAAAATTTCAAATTTAAAGATTATAAGAAGTGTGACATTAATTTCAAGTTTAATGATTATGAGAAGTGTGGCATTTTGTATAAAAAATAAAATAAGTCTGAATGGTGTAAAGTGTTCACTCAATTTTCTTGTTTTTTCGAATTTGGAGAAATAAAATACAATTTTTAGGATTTTTACAATTTTCATAGTCAAAAGTTTTGTTCACAACTGTTTAAAATGTGAGGCATGTCAAAGAAATAGTTTCGTTTGTAAAATAAAAAAGAAATAGTTTCAATGGAATTACTAATTAGCAACAATGGTTACAGCATGTTGTTCAATACGGACTTCTTCCTCCAAAGTACTTTTTATCTTATTTGTGAAAAAAATTCTTTGGAGAGATCATTCACCATTCAACTTTTTCCTCATTGCCAACGCACACATGACAAGTTGAAACAACACACGCCAAAAATTAGTCATCAAAAGGTCGTGAGCAATATGTTAAATAACACATCTTACTAGTTCAGAGATGATCGCGATCAAACCAATTTGAAAACCTTAGGTTGCATCAAAACATTCAGAACCCAATTTTTTTTTTCTCTTGTGTCTTCTCAAGTGGAAAAATCTCTACCTTTAAAATATGTTTTTTCCGATTTTTAATTTCAAAATTTCTCATTTCTTTTTTTTCCTCTCTACTAAATCAAGGGCAAGAATTTAACTAGACTCTCATGTGATACCATAGAATCGATTCCCTCATTCTCCTAATATGTTGATCAATGAGCTTACATTTTAAAAAGTTTGAAAAATATATATTCAATATACTTAATATAAATGACTATATTATTATTTTTTACCATATTTTATATTTTAAAACGAGTAATGTGGTAAACAATTATTTTAGTCGTTGAATCTTGAATGTCAAAGACACTATCACTACAATCTCAAAATTTAACAAAATTATAAATACTTTCAAGTATCTCTTATCAATCATCTTGGTCATTAAATCAATTTTTAAGCCGACAATTTAGTTTTAAATTGAGTTTTCTGTTGATCAATTTGGTATATAAAATTACTAATAAGAAGGACACTAGGGATGTATTTACAACTTCAATTCATTTAGAAAAGCGTCTCATTAAAATGGCTCTTTGGTCACATTAAAAGTGACATGTTGAAATTAATTTTATGTGGGTCGAGTGGGTTGTACAAACGCTCCACTCCACTGAAATGCCAAACACATACAGGTCGGAGAATAAACGGCATTGTTCTCTATTTTTAGGAAACAAACGACAAGAAAAAGGTGTCAAAGGACAATCTGTGCTTTCTACGAACCTGTTGTTGTGGACCAATAGCCAGGAAGTAGCCAATATAACATGAACTTCATTACGATCACTACTAACTATGTACCATACAACTCCCTTTCTAACTTGTCCTTCATTGTTTTCCAAACTTGTCTACTCACTTATTTGAATCCTAATTTGCATACATTTTTTTATTAATAAAGTTAAGTTGGAATTAATATAGTTTCTCACAATTAACGACAAATTATACCATGTTCAACTAGTCCTAAAAGTTCTTTTAAAGACTAATCAACAACTTTTGTCCAAACAAAAAGCAACGTAGCTTATATGATAGTTTGAATTTTTTCTATTTAATCCCTACTAAATCATAAACTTTCAAGTTTAACCTACAGTTGATATCACGATAGATAGACTAGAATCATGGTACATATTATAGTTTTTGAAAAATTAAGGTGGGTTACTGCAATTATGTTATATTCACCTTAATACAATATATACACTTTTTTTTTTGACGGACAATACAATATATACACTTAATCCCTATTTTTTGCACATATTATCCCTGTTTTTTTTTTCTTTTTTCTTTTGTTTTTTTTCCCTTTCTTCTCTCATGTAACCAAAAAAAAAAAACTTAATCCCTATTAAATTTTAGGTGAATACAATAGAGGTGGCATTTACCATGAGAATACTTAATCTTTTCCCACCATGAGAAAGGTTACTTTTTACCTCCGTGTGACACTAAAACAAGTTGCTTTTATTTTGTTTGTTTTTTTCAATGATTCAAAAAGTTAATATTTAATAGTATTAGCAAGTTTACTAGTACACCCCTGTTTCTATGAAATCATATATGCACCTCACCTATTTACACGTAAATGATTTATCACAGAATTTTTTTGTTGTTGTTGATATCTAACTTTTTTTTATGGTAAGGGATTAATTTACGAGTTTTTTTATTGTTAAAATAATTTTTATTTTCTAAAATCTTATTTTAATATTATTTTATTTCAGTTTATTATACTTAATAAAAGTTAAACATAAAAAGAAGTAAACGTAACTCTTCTATATGTCACCAGAAATTAAACTTTTCTATAAAAAAATTTGAATGTGAATCTTTTAAAAAAACTGAACGTAACAATAATACAACACAAACTATATATATTTTTTTTAAGGAAAACATATTTACAGTATTTATTTATTAAAAATTCGTGAAATAGCGTCTGGAAAATAAGCTCGTGAAATACGCTATAAGCTCCTGACAATAAGATATTTACCAAACAAAGCTTTTTTGGACATACGAACATATAAGCTATCCGTTATAAATTATAAGTTAATTTACTGACCTTACCAAATAATACTTAATGTTTTGGTTTTTTCGGAGTCAGAAATATGTAGGCGGGGGTTCCAATAGAATGTTTTAGTTTGAGCTTTGTGATTTTCGTTTTACTCATAAGCCCGTTGTCCATTATTGTGCTAATAATCCATAAAATAAAATATCATTAAACCTTATCATGTGGGGTCAAATTTTTTGTGAAATCTTTAAAACAAAAAGTCATCAATGGGTTACAAGTGGACAATCTCAACCATTCAATATTTTTATTAATATATTAAGGGTTCAAATTCACCTTTTCCATGGTAAATGCCACCTACGATAGATACATGAAGTTTTTTGAATAGATATACTCTTATCCAATTATTCAAATCCATATCATATTTTAAAATTAAAATATTAAAAAAATATCCTATCAAATTTCGATTATCCAACCAAACTCCAAGATACATAAAAATTTACCTAAAATTTAATGTATATCTAATTCTTTAAAAAAGAAAAAAAAGTCATCTAAGATACATGACTAAGAACTGCACCCAAAAATATCGACTTACCCACCAAAATTTTAATTTGAACTACATTAGTCGAGGAGAATTTAGTTTTCCAGGTGATGACCGATTTAAACTAATGCATCAAGATCAACTTTGTATTTTGAGTCATTTGACCTTTTGTATGAAGATTTAGACTATGTGACCGCATGATTCCCAAACCATGGGAATCTGAATCTAGATATGTGAAGTGGCAAAAGAGTAATTGAGTCATTGCCTTACATTTTGTAAACTGAATAATGCAGAAATTGGTTGTACTGGACCTACACTTTTTATTTAGAAGAAAGAACTAGCCGTTGGAACTATGGGGTTCGGACATGCAATAAAAGGAAGTGTCTTTCTTTCACTATGTAACTAACCAACCTTCTAATCTCGCCAACATTGAACACAACCAAATAAACAAATAATAAAAATAGCACCCAATTGTTGTAAGGAAAAGTAATACATAAATGTTTTTTTCTACACAAATTTTTATATCTATAAGATGATGTAACATAGTCTGAGTATCACACATGATATATAATTATTTTTTTATTCAGATGATGTAACAAATGCTCGTAAGTTTATGTATTTGGTATAAATTTTGAACCAAATACATTAACTTTTATTGATCAATTTTTGATCATATTTTAGAATGGAGAGAGTACTATCTAAAACTCAAACACAAACACATAACTAAATCTGCACTATTCAAATATAAGCTTCGATCTCAACTAAAAGCTAGCTTAAAGAATGAGGATACTCATATTTATACATTTGACAACCTGGAAACCTGAACAATGTGAGACAAATAACAAACTACAAACATTTTTAAAACCAACTTTAAAACCCACCCTCATACTTAGCGGGAGCCTGTGTCCAATTCCCACATTCCAATCCATAACCTGACTCTGATACCATGTTAAATATGTTTGGATCTCATTCCAAAAGTTAACTTAAAGAATGAGAATAGTCAAACATATTTATACACTTGACAGGTTACATAGCAACGTGGGACAAATAACAAACTTTAAACATTTTCAAAAGCAACTTCAATAAGAGAGACACTTGCTACAACAAGATCTAAAACTGTGTGTATTAAATATAACACACCTCAAAATAAAACTAGCCGTTTGTGTTTGTAAGAAGAAGCTTTCTTTGTATTCTGTACCAATCCACCTGACAAATAGTTTTCAGTTTCTTCTCTCTCTCTCTCTCTCTCTCCTCCCAACACAAGATTCCTCAATACCCCGCGCCCCACTCACACTTTCTTATGACCAACATCACGTGCTTCTCCTCAGTTTTCTCTCTCTTCCCCATTACAAAATCCTCATCCAAAACACTCTTCCACTGTTTCATTTCTATGTTCTATTTTCATACACACAACTCTCTTCTCTGACATAACAAAAACAGTGTCTTCATGGACACTTCTACTAGAAAGAAGAAAAACAACACTCATCAAGTAATAATCTTTGTTCTATACTTCTGTTTTAGTTTACTTCTTACTTCATTCATTGTTCTAATGAAGACAAAGATTCTAACTTTAAATGTTTTTTTACAATGACCCTTTTCAGATTTTGCAACTTGGGATGAGAAATGCAGAAGAAAGTTTCAATCTTTACAACAACCCACTTCGTTTTTTCAGGCCATTTTTCATTTTCATTATCTGGGTCAATTTTTTGTGGCTTCTTTTACTTCCTGTGAAGCCAGTTTTGTGTGAAGAGCAATGGGATGGAGTGGTTGTAACACAATCAAATTTCTTAGCACTTCAAGCATTCAAAGAAGAGTTAATTGATCCAAAAGGGTTCTTGAGAACCTGGAATGATAGTGGCTTTGGAGCTTGTTCTGGAGGTTGGGTTGGAATCAAGTGTGCTCAAGGAAAAGTGATTATAATTCAGCTTCCATGGAAAGGGTTGAAGGGGAGAATCACTGAGAGGATTGGTCAACTTGAAGGTCTTAGAAAGCTTAGTCTTCACAATAACCAAATTGGTGGTTCAATCCCTTCATCATTAGGACTTCTCAACAATCTAAGAGGTGTTCAACTCTTCAATAATAGGTTAACAGGTTCAATTCCTGCTTCATTAGGTTTTTGTCCTATGCTTCAATCTTTAGACTTTAGTAACAATTTGCTCATAGGTACAATCCCTGAGAGTCTTGGAAATGCTACTAAGCTTTATTGGCTTAATTTAAGTTTCAATTCATTGTCTGGTTCAGTACCAACTAGCCTAACAAGTTTGAATTCTCTCACTTTCATATCTCTTCAACATAATAATCTCTCAGGTTCTATTCCTAACTCGTGGGGTGGTAGCTTGAAAATTGGATTCTTTAGGCTTCAAAATCTTATCTTGGATCATAACTTTTTCACAGGTAGTATTCCTGAGTCTGTAGGTAACTTAAGGGAACTTAGAGAGATTTCTCTTAGTCATAACCAATTTAGTGGCCACATTCCTCAAAGTATTGGGAACCTTTCAATGCTTAGACAGCTTGATTTGTCATTGAATAATCTTAGTGGTGGAATTCCAGTTTCCTTTGACAATCTGCCTAGTCTTAATTTCTTCAATGTTTCTCATAATAATCTCTCCGGTCCTGTTCCAACTTTACTAGCAAAGAAATTTAACTCAAGCTCATTTGTGGGAAATATTCAACTATGTGGTTATAGTCCTTCAACTCCGTGTTCCTCTCCAGCTCCTTCAGAAGGACCAGGTGCACCTTCTGAAGCATTGAAACACCGGCATCACAAGAAACTAGGCACCAAAGACATAATCCTCATAGTAGCAGGAGTGCTCCTTGTAGTCCTGCTAATAGTCTGCTGCATCCTGCTCTTGTGTCTGATCCGGAAAAGAAAAACATCAGAGGCTGAGGGTGGCCAGGCCACTGGGAGATCAGCTGCTGCTGCTGCCAGGGAAGGAAAAGGAGTCCCTCCAATCGCCGGAGATGTTGAAGCGGGTGGTGAAGCTGGAGGCAAACTGGTTCATTTTGATGGACCACTCGCTTTTACCGCTGACGATCTCTTGTGTGCAACGGCTGAGATAATGGGAAAGAGCACCTATGGAACAGTGTATAAGGCAACATTAGAGGACGGTAGTCAAGCTGCGGTGAAACGATTGAGGGAAAAGATAACTAAAAGTCAGAGAGACTTTGAATCTGAAGTTAGTGTTCTAGGGAGAATTAGACACCCAAATCTTTTGGCACTTAGAGCCTATTACTTGGGACCTAAAGGAGAAAAGCTTCTGGTTTTTGATTACATGCCTAAGGGGAGTCTTGCTTCTTTCCTACATGGTATGACTAATGTAAAAGCTTCTGGTTTTTTTTTTTTTTTTTTTAGGATTGCAACGTTTGTTTGTTTATTT
>Ga0315914_1003471_pt1 | contig 23927 bp, 11 predicted proteins | sample MpolenodulesMG_FD_203920 | JGI IMG/M metagenome (GOLD analysis project Ga0315914, IMG submission 203920) | Medicago polymorpha root nodule microbial communities from Los Angeles, California, United States - elongated nodules | ecosystem: Host-associated > Plants > Roots > Nodule | place: USA... | reverse complement strand
TAAACAGGTCCCTGCAAAAAATTTTGTTTCTGAAAATAGTCCCTGGAGGGACTATTTTAAAAAACAAAAAATTTTGCAGGGACAAAAAACAAAATTTTTATTTTACAAGGATCAAAACTTAAACGAGACATATTTGCAGGGACGAGTACCATATTTAAGCCAAACAAAAAATGTAAGTGCATTGAAACTCCTTTAACTACATGATAAAACCACTGCAGCCAGATTCCTCTCTCCATTGTCTGACCCTGCATGACACTTCTTACGATGATACATCTTCCATGCGATGGCGACAACCTCGCCAAATTCTTTGCAGCCCTCTCTCCTATGTTAGCATTTCCATGAATTTAATTCCTCCCCCGTCCTATAATACTTGACACAGTTGACCTTATTACGCATGCCAATGCATAATTTTGAGCTTAAATATCTTGAATAATATATTAGAGAAAATTATGAAAATTTGATATTTTGAAAATAATAATCGAGACGAATCTAACGACATTCTGTATGATAATATTTATCTTTGTATATTAATAGAAAAATACGGTCAAAGTAAGTTAGGTCAAAATTGTACATTTCCAAATAAATCATCTATTGCGGGACGAAGGGAATAATTTATCTTGAAAGTTAGAAAGGAGCTGGACCTGATCTCATTCGTCATTTGGTCATATATGTAGAACAAGAAAAATACCCTTATTCCCCAAGATAGTCACATGTTGTTTTTTTTTTTTAAGAAATAGTCACATGTTAATGTTAGACTTGAATTAATAGAACCCTTTAAATATTAAATCTCCATCCCTTTCTCTATCCATTCTGCTCCTTCATCAAAACCAAACAATCTCCTATTTTCCCTCTTCCAAAACAAAAACATTATTCTTTCCAAAAAAAAGACCAAAACATTATTTTAACATTATAACATCCTTATATCTTCATTCCTTTCATATATGGGCTCTCTTGTTGGACATGTAGCTCCTGGTTTTGCTTTCTTAATACTAGGGCTATGGCACCTTTACAACCACATCAAACTCCATATTAAAAATCCAAACAAATACATTTCACCACCATGGTTCCCCACATCAAAATTCAAATACCTAGAACTTTACTTCATCATGTTAGCCACAACAGCTTCAATCTCAATGGAACTTTTCATCGGGCCCGCCCGACACCAACCCTTTGATACAGACGGAACAATCCCCTCATATCATCTCCACAACTTCGAACACTCTTTGATCTCCATGTCTTTCTTCGCCTACGCCGCGTCCTCCATAATCATTGACAAAATCGAAAACCAAGCGAAATTTGCCCTAACACAATTTCTAGCTTCCATAGCTTTTTTTCAACAGCTTCTTCTCTTCCATCTTCATTCAGCTGATCACATGGGACCAGAAGGACAATACCATCTTCTCTTGCAAGTTCTTGTCTTTGTCTCTCTTTCAACTACTCTGTTGGGAATTCCCATGCAAAAGAGCTTCTTGGTTAGTTTTGTGAGATCATTAAGTATATTTTTTCAAGGTTTGTGGCTTATGGTTATGGGGTACATGCTTTGGACACCAAGTTTAATTGCCAAAGGGTGTTTTCTGAATTCTGAAGAAGGTCATCAAGTTGTGAGATGTTCCGATCAAGAATCACGTCATCGTGCTGTTTCACTTGTTAATATTTTATTTAGTTGGGTTGTTATTGTTGTTGCCATTTTTGGTGTTTCATTGTATTTGGTTTTGACCAAATATTATGGTGCAAATAAGGTTCGGTATTTTTCGTTGGGGATTGAGGATGAAGTGAGAGATGTTGAAAAGTTAAGTGATGATGTGGAGTCTCAAAAAGGAAGCTTAGTTGGCAAGCCCAAAAGCTTTATTCATGTTGGGCAAAAAACCTTTTCACCTGTTGACATGGAAAGGTAGTAAGAGTGATGAAAGAAAGTTAATGAAAATTATACTTAGGGGGTGTTTTATATTCAATTTGTGATTACTTATTTGATTAGGTGTTTGAGGTGTACATGTATTTTACTAGATTGGTAGGGTTCATGTATATATATTTAATAATGTGACAACAAAAATAGTTGGTTTAAGGAAACTTTAGTTTTGTGGATAGGTGGATATTGTTTTGTTTGTTGTTTGGATCGATATTGTTTAAATGTACTTTTGTGGAGATATGAAAGAAATTTCTTTTATTAAATTATTATTTGGTTATAAACACTTTGCCAGAGATTTTACATGGATTTGATTTTGATTCCAATTATTTTATCCTATACTGACAACAGTTGTGTTTTGGATCCTTGTTGGGAGGAAACTTAAGCCATGTTATTTTATTCACTTGCACGCTTTTGCAATTGTCGTATTTGACTTTTCACTTATCTTTCATACATTACTTATACATGGTGCAAATTAGAAAGAAAGAAAAAACGTCTTTATAGTATCCACTTATGTGTGTATTTTTTTTTGGTTACATTATGTGTGTGTATATATTAAGCTGGATAGAGACCGTTTTTGGCCATGTATTAGTGTCATGTGTAGTTGAGTTTGCTTTTAAAAAATAAATTAAACTCAAGTTGATATTTAAAAACTATGTAAATTAAATCAATTAAAAACTTGAAAACATTACTGTAAATTATTAGAAACAACCAAGTTGATAATAATCACGTGCCGTTTGAAATAAAATAGTTGTCTGTACCCAACGAATAATAAGGGCTCAATAAAAAATTTATACCACTTTTTATATTAATTATTTTTAACAAATCAACAAAAATATATTTTGTAGCACTCTTTGTAAGTACATAAATAAGAAATTTAAAAGCAGTTTAAGCATATTTGTTTGTAGAAATAATGTTTTTATAGCTGCCAGTGTTTATAAATAGATTTCTTAAGCCATTAAACCAAGAAGTTGCTTTCAGTCAGGAAACTTAAGATGAAGGGCATTGGATGATTGTGGTACCGAAAAGTGAAGTAACGTTATACTATGATTACAAGTTATATAGATAAAACCCTTCAAAAAAAAAATGTTATATAGACAAATGGACAAACAAACATGTGAATCTTATTATATCGTGTCAATGAAGCTCACGACAAAAATGCATATGCATCGCTACTACTATACTCTTGTTTTAGGAGTACTACAACTCTATTCACGGAGTAAGTTGAGAACATCCAAAGTTTGGATAAGTTTGTTGAATAACTTCTGAAATAAATTTTAATTTGTTTGTTTGTATACTCCTTATTCCATATCTTTGCTAGTTTAACTTTTTTTACTTAATCATGCTTGATGCATTTGTTTTCTCATTCATTGGTTGGTCAGAATATTGGTGGGATACATGAGGGATGAGGGAGCTTTTGGTAAGGTTATTGATGTATATGCTTTTTTATTTTATTTTATTTGAATTATACGTGAAGAAATTTGTGGGACTTTAAGGAGGAAATTTGTTGATGTTGGATTGGTATTATTAGAATCAGATATGTGAATAGGTCAGGTAGGGTTTATAGAGACATACGGTTTAGTCTACGATATATCAATTTAGATAAGCCGTTTTTTTTAAAATAGAGAAGGTTTAGATTTTTTTAGAAGCATGTTTAGCTAAACAATAATGCTACTTATAGCGAATTCGATTTTCACAACACATTGCGATGTGTTTATTCCACCACACATGTTTTGTTGACTTTTCCATCTATTCATGACTCCCCCTTGAATTCTGGAAATGTCATTTTTTCATTGGTTAAATTCCTTTTCGCGATGCCTTCGTGTGGATTTGCTTCACTTTATATATATTAGTTAAAAAGGTAACAGACCATAAGTCATAAAAAAGAAATCTTCTTAGACCTATCATGCCAACCTCCTTAAATAAATATGAATAATATTATTTACCATTATTTATAATATTATATTTTGAATTAATTTACCAATTAAGAATAAGGAGGATCACATCCATAAAATGGTGAAAATAAACCATGCTATGCTGAAAATAAATAAAACATAATTCTTATGTTTTTTATACACATGAGAGAATCCAAATCTCTTATATAGGTTTTCCACATAATAGTTTTGGCGAAAAGGGTTCGATTCAATGTGAGTTTGTTCGGACAAATACCATTGCTATATGTTGGAAGCTGTCTTGGTCACACGTTGACCAATATGATCCCTTTGTAATATTGTTCATAGGAACCGTGACAATTCGTTTCAACTTTTTATAAGGATTTGGTTTGTTCCCTTAAGAGAGACCCACCTAACAGTCAGATGAACATTCCGCAACCATGTTTGAAAATACATGGCAGCAAGCAAATTCATGTTTTTCATTCATATTATTTACAACGATGTTTAACAAGACAAGCTCAAATTAATTTTTAAAGAAAGACAAACTCTAACCTACAAGACACACCTAATATAAAGGAGCTTTTTTTAAAAATGAAAAAAATAATGACTTATAAAAACTAAAGGAAGACAAACATGGTTTGTTCTCATAAGGTTTTTTTAACATATATCATTAGAATACTCGTTAGTATTTTGCCATAAAACAATTGAGAATGTTAAACAGTGCCTTCAAGATATTGATTAAGTAACTAAAACAAATAACTTTTTATTAAAAGTAGTGTAATTATTAATTAATCAAAAGTCAAAACTTATATTTTCAAGATAAATGTTTTATTTATAGATTCTTTAACCATTGTTCTGAGGACGCTGGTTAACAAGACCCTAAAACAATTTCTATTAGACATTGCCACGTCTACTCTTTGCATATGTCCCGTGTGCGATGACCAATAGAGAAGCTTGCAAGTACAATGGTAATAATAATCATATTAAGTAGCCTATGATCAACTTTGAACTTGCATGTTGACAATGGATAAAAGTCTCATAATAAATAATATTCTTCACCATATAACATAATGTCAACCGAAGAATTTAGACTTGTATCCAAAATGGCAACTTCAAGAGGAGATACTTAGAATTGTGTTCATGTTCTAAATGAATATTAAGCTAGGAAAGCATTTTCTAATACCATCAACTCTAAATCATGTTCAAAATCTATTGCGGCCATCATTCATAAGCTGCACGTGTCTATGATTTTGACCATTATTTTACATGTAGACCAAAACAGGACCTGAGTATCATGATACAAATTTCAAGACATCATCCTTGACCTTAATAGCAGCACTTCCTCGTTTTGTATCAGTAGCCTTTTCCCTTTCAAATTTTGAATATCATAATAATAACAATATACTTATAGAACAAATGAGTGTTTCTAGAAAATATGCATAAATCAATGTGCTTAAAGACATTATGTCTAGATCACCAGACATTTTGTCTACCTTTAACTACCTTATAACACCATTGCTCCCAGACATTCTGTCTAGATCACATCCTGCATCTACATAAATATTTAACTATCTTTCATTACACTTCTATAGGGAGTGTTCTAAGAACTCCAAGATCTTTCATTTATATCTTTCATCAGATAAAAAGCTCCATAATTTTGAAAATAATGAACTTAACGACATCACAACTTAAAACAAAAATTTCATTACTTCAGAAGATGACAAGATGTTCGTCTGTATCAGTGCCTTATATTGAATAGTACAGAGGGCAGAAGTTACAATTATAAAGCAAAAATCAGAAATTTTAGCTTCGTTTAGAATTTAGTCAGAACAAACAGCTTTAACAAACCAGCACAGAGTATCAGTTAATAGCTGCTAGTGCGTAGAAGGCCCAAGCAGGAAAAATAATAGAAAAACAAAATTAAAGACTAAAAAAGGATGAGATTAAAATAGAAATAAAAGAAATATTTTATTTTTTGAAACAAAATTAAAGTTAATTAATTAACAAGAAAAAACTTAAATAAAAGATGGAATTAAAAATGAAATAAAAAATAAAGAGAGAAGAGGGTTCGACTCGGAACCCAAAATGAGGTATTTTAAAATATCTTTCTGCCAAATTTTTCACTAAAAATCAGAAATCGATCAGGGTCAGACAGCGTATGAATGTAGGGTCAAACGACACGTGTCTGTGATATCTTAGGTCAAAAATTGGGGTATGACAGAAGCCCCTATTTAAGTCTCTTCGACTCGTCAAATCAAAGATTCCATCTTCAAATCTCCAGACGAAGAAACTTAAATAGGGGCTTCTGTCATACCCCAATTTTTGACCTAAGATATCACAGACACGTGTCGTTTGACCCTACATTCATACGCTGTCTGACCCTGATCGATTTCTGATTTTTAGTGAAAAATTTGGCAGAAAGATATTTTAAAATACCTCATTTTGGGTTCCGAGTCGGACCCTCTTCTCTCTTTATTTTTTATTTCATTTTTAATTCCATCTTTTATTTAAGTTTTTTCTTGTTAATTTCCCTTAATACTTGACACAGTTGACCTTATTACGCATGCCAATGCATAATTTTGAGCTTAAATATCTTCAATAATATATTAGAAAAAAGTGTGAAAATTTGATATTTTGAAAATACTCATCGAGACAAATCTAACGACATCTTATACGATATTGTTTATCTTTGTATATTAATAGAAAAATATGGTCAAAGTAAGTTTGGTCAAAATTACACATTTTCAAATGAGTCATCTATTACGGGAGAGAGGGAGTAAAAGATATAACACCTAGAATCATGAAGATATTAGAAGCTAAAGCAATTACAAGAAACAAGACAGAAAACGTGTAAAGCCTTATTTGCACTTTCTAGGTATAAGAGTAACTACTTTGATCCTCAGTTAAATATAATAATAACAGTGCACTTAAATCACAACTAGTGAGGACTATTTCTAGACAATTTATGAAACCTAATTGCAATATGATATCTAAAAACTTTTCATGCTTAAATATCAGCATCTTCATCCTCAAAGTTAAATATTAAAACAAAAAATGTAAGTGCATTGAAACTCCTTTAACTACATGATAAAACCACTGCAGCCAGGTTCTCTCTCCATTGTCTGACCCTGCATGACACTTCTTACGAATGATACATCTTCCCACCTGCCCGCGTTCGCATATATGTTTGATAGGAGAACTTTGCTTCCACCATGAGATGGCGCCAACCTCGCCAAATTCTCTGCAGCCCTCTCTCCTATGTTAACATTTCCATGAGTTCTACATGCTGCTAATAAAGTTCCCCATATCACAATATCGGCCTCCATTGGCATGGTCCTTATCATTTCCTCAGCTTCTTCTAATAGCCCAGCTCTCCCCAAAAGATCAATCATACAACCATAATGTTTGATATCTGGTTCCACATTATGTGCGCTTTTCATTGTTTCAAATATTCTCCTTCCAAGCTCCACCAACCCGGCATGGCAACAAGCACTTAGGACTCCAATAAATGTAATTGGATTTGGTTTAATATGAAACCTCTGCATATCAGAAAAAACCTCTAGGCACATACTTGCATGTCCATGCGAGGCTAACCCAGATATAATTGCATTCCATGGTGACACAGAAGAGACTTCATCTCGAATCTGATTGAAAAATTGAAGGGCAGAGTTGATGCTGCCACATTTTGCATACATATCAATCAGAGCAGCACGCAAATTGTCATTGAAAGGAATGGATTCACTACGCATGTATTCATGGGCCAATTTCCCATCCTGCAATGTACCTAATGTGGCAATTGCAGAGAATACACCCACCATGGTAACTTCATTTGGTTTGATCCCCCAGGCTACCATTTTATGGAAAAGTTCAAGAGCCATTTTGGGCTGTTCAGTTTGCGCATAGCCAGATATCATGGTACTCCATGTAAACACATCTCTTACAGGCATCTTATCAAAGGTTTTCATTGCCTGATCCATCATTCCATTTTTTTTGAATCCAGCGATAAGAGCATTCCATGATTCTAAGTGATCCTTTACACCCACTTCAAATTGCAAACAAGCAAGGTCCATCATCCCACAAGCTGCATAAAAATAGACGATTGTAGTCTGTATAAAATTATAACAATCAAAGCCTCTCTTAACAATTGTTCCATGCAATTGCCAACCATCAACAATTGCAGTCCCACGGCCACATGCTGAAACCAAATTCACTATCATAACTTCATTAGGTCCGTGTCCAGTTTGTAGCATTTTGCGATAAATCTCCAACGCTTCACGCAGACGACCCTTTTGGACATAACCATCAATCATTGTCCCCCAAGAAATCACATCTTTATCACAAATCCCATCAAACAACTCTCTAGCCATGTCAACAAGTCCTGTCTTCGCGTAGCCATTCAACATCACATTCCACGTAACCAAATTCCTCTCAGGCATCTCATCAAACAACCTCCTTGCTTCCCTCACACCCGAACAAAGACAATACGCATGCATCAAATTCGTCGAAACAATAACCAAACCCTCAACAAACATCTTAACAACCAAACCATGAACCATTCGACAATTCAAAATTTCACCCAAATGTGAACAAGCAGATATCACATTAACCAAAGTCAAATCATTCGGGACAACACCACAACTTCTCATATCCTTAAAAACCTCAAGAGCTTCACGAAAGAATCCATTTTGAACAAAACCCATTATCATCGTCGTATACGAAACACAACCTTTATTAGGCATTACATCAAACAGTTTACGTGCATTATCAATCTGACCATTTCTCACATACCCAGAAACCATAATATTACAAGAAACACTATCCAACGTAGGAAAACCATCAAACAACAACTGGGCATTCTTAATATCACCGCATTTGGCGTACATGTTAATCAAGCTGTTTTGAATGAAAGTGTTGAAATGGAGTCCAAGTTTGAAGATGAGGGAATGGATTTGGCGACCTTGTGAGATGAGGGAGAGAGAGGAACATGATTTGAGTGAGGAAACCAATGCAAGTTCGGAATCATGGTGGTTTTGGTGGTTTCTTGCATTGGTGAAAATGTGAATGAAGTGTTGTGGAGTGGGTTTGGTGGATGTGGAAATGCGTCTTAGAGGAGAGGGAAAAGAGGAAGGTGAGAATTTGAGTCTGAGACTCAAAGAGATGAACATGAAGATGGGATGTTGGGAGAGACCATCAGAGTTAAACTTCGATGGTTCTATGTCTGTCGTGTGTGTTGAACATCTTTCAATAAAAGCAGACAATTTAGTCCTTTGATCACTTTCTTTTGTACAAGTTGATCACTTTCTTAATACAACTTTGTAACATTGAGATGGAAAGTCTAAAAAGTGGTAATTACTTGCTTATATACAATTCATCAATAAAATTATAAATCAAATAATTGAATGATTTTTTCTCATAAAAAAAAAAAAAAAAGTAATTGGATGATTTTTGTTTCAAACTAAAACCGAACAATACACCAATTAACTTTGGTTTTGAGAAATCTGAATTTAGACATGTCGAATAAACATTCGTAGAAACACTTTTTAACTGAGCTTGATAGAAATATGGTAATGGTGCATATATTTTATGACTTAAAAATGAAGTGCATACTTAAACTAACAAATTGACCAATTTAAAACTAAAAAAATTTAAATAATTAATCTGATGCAAATGTTAAACGTAAACCGAACCTTCCTTACCGACCACCAACCAACCATTGATAACCTCGACAAGCTTTCCCTCACCAAACCTATCACTAAAAGCGAAGTCCTTGCTATCCTTAACACCATGAAGCCCTTCAAAGCCCCCGGCCCCGATGGTTTCCAATGCATATTCTTCAAACAGTACTGGCACATAGTTGGAGATGATATTTTTCATTTGGTTCATTCAGCCTTCCATACAGGTCACTTCAATGTGGAGATCTCAAACACGCTCATTTCTCTCATTCCTAAGGTGGATCCTCCAAATACTTACAAAGACTTCAGGCCCATTAGTTTGTGCAACATTGTCTATAAAATCATTACTAAAGTCTTGGTTCAACGTCTCCGACCCATCCTTAATAATATTATTGGCCCTTACCAAAGCAGCTTTCTGCCTGGTAGGGGAACTTCTGATAACTTTATTGTTTTGCAGGAAATCATCCATTACATGAGAAGATCTAAGAAGAAAAAAGGGTCTATGGCTTTCAAGCTTGACCTTGAGAAAGCCTTTGATAATGTTAATTGGGATTTTCTTAATTCTTGCTTGCAGGATTTTGGTTTCCCAAACATCACTATCAAGCTAATCATGCATTGTGTTTCCTCACCTGCCTACTCTATTATGTGAAATGGAAACAAAATGCCTCCTTTCAAGCCCCCTCATGGCCTTAGACAGGGAGATCCTCTATCGCCTTATCTCTTTATTCCCTTATCTCTTTATTCTTTGTATGGAGAAGCTCTCTCTTGCTATCAACAACGCTGTTCTTCAAGGACAATGGGAGCCGATTCAAATCACAGGCACAGGGCCCCAAGTATCTCATCTTCTCTTTGCAGATGACGTCCTGCTCTTCATCAAAGCCAGAAACTCTCAGCTTAGATTTGTTACAGATTTATTTGACAGGTTCAGCAAGGCGTCCGGGTTGAAGATAAATCTTTCAAAGTCTAGAGCTTTTTATTCGACAGGTACTCCTCAAAGGAAAATCAATAGCCTCACCGCTATATCCGGCATCCGCAGCACTACTTCCATTGATAAGTATCTTGGCTTCCCCATCTTGAAAGGGCGGCCTAAGCGGAGCGATTTTCATTTCATCATAGAAAAAATGCAAAACAAACTGGCCTCTTGGAAGAATAGGCTTCTCAATAAAACAGGGTGGTTGACTCTAGCCAACTCGGTGCTATCTTCCATCCCTTCCTACTACATGCAAATTAATTGGCTGCCTCAAAGCATTTGTGATAGCATAGACCAAACTACAAGAAACTTCATATGGCGTGGCACTACTAACAAGGGAATCCACTTAGTAAATTGGAAGAAAATTTTGCTACCCAAGAATCTAGGTAGTTTGGGTATTCGAGCTACTAGAGAAGCGAATACTAGTCTCCTTGGTAAACTAGTTTGGGACATGGTTCAGTCTACAAATAAATTATGGGTGTCTCTCCTTTCTAACAAATACACAGGTGGTCACAACACTCTTCACGCCAGTGCCAACAACAATAGCTCCCCAACTTGGTCATCCATTATTCGTGCTAAAAATATTCTCAAAGATGGGTACACTTGGCGCATTGGTTCGGGCTCCTCATCCTTCTGGTTCAACAATTGGAGCTCCCTCGGCCCTATTGGTAACTATGTTCCTGTTATTGATATCCATGACATTCACTTATCTGTTAAAGATGTTATTTCCGCTTCTGGCAACAACAATCAGGTTCTTTACACTAATCTCCCTCCACCTGTCGAGAATCACATTAACAATATTCACATCCAGTTTAATGATAACATTGAGGATGCTCTTATTTGGTCCCAAAACAAAAATGGCACTTATACCACTAAAAGCGGTTTCAAATGGCTTTTTTCTCTCAAAGACCCGACAACTGATCCCACTCCTAATCTCTCTTGGTCTTGGATTTGGAAATTAAAGATTCCATAAAAGTATAAATTTCTCATATGGCTCGCCTGTCAAGATGTTGTACCAACTCTTTCTTTGCTTCACCACAGAAACATATCTCTATCTCCAACTTGCGTTTGCTGCGGAGAAGAAGAAGAAACCTTCATGCACTGTGTCAGGGACTGTCGTTTTTCTAGACACATATGGCAGAGAATTGGGTTTACCGGCAATGATTTCGTCACAGCTGCATCTGCCTGCGACTGGATCAAGTTCGGTACGTCTGGTTCCCTGTCGAATACCTTCTTAGCCGGTCTTTGGTGGGCTTGGAGACATCGTAACTTAATGTGTCTTAATAATGAAAACATGTCTCTTTTTCGGCTATGCAACAACATCATTTCAACAGCTACAAATATCAGTTCGGCTTTTGATAAGGAGCAAAATGCAGCTTACTCAGACCATTTCGTGAAATGGAACTGCAGAAATCACCATGCCTTCATTCTCAATGTTGATGGCAGCTGCTTGGGATCTCCTTCTCGCACCGGTTACGGTGGTGTCATCCGTAATAGTGCAGGTCTGTTCACCTCTGGTTTTTCTGGTTTCATCCCGCTTTCGACGGACATATTGCAGGCTGAACTAACAGCCATTCATCAAGGGTTGAATATGATTATTGATTTGAACTTGAATGACGTAATGTGCTACTCAGACTCCCTTCTAGCTGTTAATCTTATCATGAATGACATCCCGAGATACCACACCTACGTTGTCCTCATTCAGAATATAAAGGACTTGCTAATTGCTAGGAACATCTCTCTCCACCACACCTTAAGAGAGGGGAACCAATGTGCAGATTTCTTGGCTAAATTGGGAGCTAACTCAGATGCTCTGTTTGAAGTCCACCATGCGCCTCCAGCTAATCTTCTTCCTCTGCTAAGAGCTGATGCAATAGGCACTTTCTTTGTTAGGACCTAGCTGTTTGCTAGGAGCCACTCTTTTGCTTTAGTTTCTGTTCTTTCTGTTTTCTTGTTTCTGTTTGCCCTTTTGTAACTAAAAAAAAGGGCTTCAGAATAAATTTGGCTTATATACAACTATAAAAATATTTTACACATGTATCTAGTGATATATTGTCACATCATTAACGAAGCATGACTCTCTATCAACAAAATAATAAAATTAATGATGTATCACTAGTATTTTACTAAACAAGTTTTTTTTTAGTCATACAAAGATATAATCTATAAGCTATAAGTTCAAAAATTCATTTCCTAAAAAAAAAATTTCAAAAAGTCAGAATTCTAAAAAAGTCTTTTATGGAAATTAAAAAGTCGCATACTAGTTACTTCTAAATTAAAATTAGAGAACTTGATTGTAATAGGATATTGAAATAGCACCTTTTTTTTTTTTTTGACAAAAGAAATAGCACATGTTTTCTCTTACAAAAGCAAAAGTTATCAAATTTATTTATTACTAATGATCACAATTTTGAAATACATTACAAAACTTCAATCACAATTTTGAAAAATAACATTGTAAGCCACTATATAAACTTTCCTCTTTAAAAACTATACCAAAGAGTTGGTATTAGATAAAAAGAATAACATTATCTTATTTACATAAGAATACTTATGTTATTTTTCGATATTTGTTATTCATACTTTCTTTCTATTTCCAGACAATTGAAGAGAACAATTTTTTTTTAACTCTTTCCTTTTATTTTCTCTTATTAAAAAACTTAAAATTATTTTATCCATAATCTATATTTTTTTATAAAATAGGTGAAATAATTCAAGGGATGATAGAGTCAGCAATTTTAGGACATTTTACAACAATTGAAATGGAACAACGATGAACCACATGTTTATTGGAGTCAACTCTGTACGATCCTTCATAAAAGCTTATAGACACTCTTGGGTAGTTCAGATACAAGGAAGGATTGTTAACACTATTTTCTTTCTTATAAAGATTGTTCGGATCAGAAGCTTTCCAATAAATGAGTAACCATGAGAATGACAATGGTTTAAATATAAATGACATGCCAACGCGGTGGTGGATCAACGATGATCTCCTCCTCCATTAAGAGTTGCATTGGGTGTAGACCTGCTCAAAGCATTAAAATCAGAGGTTCAGAGTTACCATTCAGATCATATGTTCAAGTCTTCAATAAATTTGAATTAGTGGCTACCCACAACTTCTGAAACAGATCATCATCATTAATTTCCTTTTTTTACTTAAAATGCATGGTTCCACTGTCAGAAAAAAAAAAAAATCAGAGTTCTTGCAATAACATAACAAAGTTTGATGTTCTAACAAGAAAAACTATGACAGAGTACCATGTGATAATATCAACAAATTCACATTCAAACCGATATAAGCAGAAAAAAGTTGAAAGTGGAATTCATATGGTTTAATGGATTCACAAGACACTAATACCAATGTCTATTGGTTTGAGTAGAAAGGAAATTGATTGCTCGTACGCAAAGTATCGAATTAAACCTTCTGAATGTCTAAAAGAAACTGGGAGAGCTTTGTTCCCCACAGTGGAAAATAAACATCCTTAACTCAAATAAGTCATGATTCGAATCCAGATAATGAAGCTCCAGATCAAAACAGGTTAAATAAAATAATGATTTTAAAGTTATACACAGATGGCTCAAAGACAAAGCCCCCACCCCTACTTCTTCCATAGGCCGTGGAATGTGGCCCTCTATGCTATCCACCTAGGCTACACACGTCTAAGGTACATTTGCAAAATGCTCATAAAGAGAACTTAGAGAAGGCATATGTTAGACTGTTAGTCTACTTATCCAATGAAAAGTTATCTGACAGCTAAACTAGTAAACCTAGGAATGAATCGAATAAGATATTTTCATTTTTTTGCCAAAAAATTAAGCCTTTAAGCTAGCTTGTATTGTGCAATTATATTTCTAATAATATAGAGAAGACGAATGATAGAAACACTCACTCTAACATTCATTCTCTTATTGGGTGAAAACAATGTGGGTCCCACATTTTGGAAATGGGTCCCACATGAAGTGGTGGGACTGACATTAATTTCACCAAATAAGAGAGTGAGTGCTAGAGCAAGTGTTGAAAAGAGTGTGTTTCTAGCACTCATAAATAAAGCAACTTTACTAACATTAACATGGTAGATTACTGAATGCAATGCATGTGAATCAAAAGCTAGAGTGTGCAGTCATTTGTTCGTGACATTGTTCTCATATTGATCCGCAAATCAAATTGAGAAATAGAAAATTCTTAAATAGTCAAGTGTAAAAACAATGGGTGTAACTAAATTACCACAGACTTATCAACGATTCTGAAATTTTGAAGCAAGAGCAAACACACAATAAGTTAGTAATAAGTAGTGCATAATTAGTAACTTGTAGGAACGTTTCAACTGTTTACAAGTTTTTATAACTGGAACAAATAAACTCTTTCATAGCAATCTTTGGACTTATTAATGTTTGTCAATTGCATTTTGTTTTATAGACCTTGTCGGTGTACATCTCTCAACTCATCTAACCCGATTATTTTGTATGTTGAAACTAAAAATCAGTTTTTATATCCTACCACAACCATATTATGTTTTGCAAAGAAAATATGCCTTAGATTAAGATATACTGGAAGAGATCAACATGATCCATTGTAAACCTATTGACACTCTAATAGATCAGAACATTAAACTATGACCAGATTAGAAGGAGCCTTATTTAGATCTAGGTAGATACATGGAAATTAAACTACCTCGCAAAAACTAGACCCCGTAATTCCTTCACAAGACCCACTGTAAACCTATTGACACTCTTATAGATCTGAACAGTAAATTATGACCAGATCAGGAGGGAGCCTTATTTAGACCTTGGTTGATACAAGAGATCAGTCAGGAAATTAAAATACCTCAAGATCACTAGACCAAGTAATTCCTTCACAATGAGTGTGTGGTGAGTCAACTCATGGAATCTCAATGGGTTTGATCATTAGGAGTATAATCTATTTAGTGCCACGCGCGCACACACACACACCCACATGTATTTTTTGTTTTTATTTGTGTAGCTGTCACATCCTTGGTTTCCTTATTTATGTAGTTTCCAATGTTAAATTGTTAATCTTGTATATATGTAAGTGATTGTGTTGACTGTTGAGGATTCCATAAGCAATTTAGTAGATAATTAATCATCGCAAAAACACACAGCATCAATAAATAGCTAATTGTTGGGTGAAGGACCTAGAACCATAAAGAAGATACTGAAGAGAAATATGCAAGGTATTAGTTCTTCTCATGTCCAATATGTGTGTGTGCATCGCGGGTGAAACCACAATTTCGGATATAAAAAAGTAAACATTTCAAAGTTGGTACCAGTATCAATTCATTGCATTTATCTATCGAACAACTAGCAGACTTTTAATCAACAAACAAAAAAAATTGACAGAACAACAATTGAAAAGATGAAACAATAAATAAATTTGTAACTTTTTTTTCTGCCTTTGTTCAAAAGCAATTTTAGAGGACAAAATAAATTAGTGAAAATTGCCATTGATATCTTTGTTAAATGCAATACCTTCTGTGTCATATACTGAATTATTTCCTCTGCCGGTGGCCTATATAATAGTATGCATATACCAAATACTCAAATGTCATACTACTACTACTACTAGATTTCTTAGGATAAATAGTACATCAGGTCATCTTAATCCAATTTTACGGAAACGGATTCTCTGACTTTTGGACGCCAACTGCACCCTGACTTTGGAGAATTCTAGTCTGTTTGATTAATCTAGAGTTCAGAACTTTGCCATGTGGCAAGCTCAGTTTTACGCATGTCTGTAGTGAACGACCCTTTCTCAACTCCGAATACAATGACGATGGGTAGCTGAAGGGGTGAACCGCCGGTCATACCAACGGAGGCCTTCCCGCACGCCACCACAATGTCGACATCGCTCACCACGGCCACAAATCCATGCGACGCCACCGAGTATGAAGTGTAGGGAGAGATCTGAGATGGCGGCGGAGTTGCGAAGTGCCGACGGTGGAAGTAGATTTTCTCCGCAAATCATGACAGCGGAGGGTCACTGTAGAAGACGATGTTAGGACCAAACTGCAGTGGCTGGTTTGGCAGTTGTGGCGTACAATCTTCTGTGGCTAGTGTGACCTCCATGGCACAACCCTTGGTCTCCACCATGTAGCTCAGAGTTTTAATGTAGGTCAGTTCCACGTGGCTTAATTTTCAACGTTAGATTTATTGAACGGGCAAAACTTTCCCAAAGGCAGGTGACGTTCCTGCCATAACGTCAGACAATCCGGATCCCAATTTTATACCCCTTTCCTAGTCTAAGCCCACTCCTCATTTTAAAGTGCTTCTGCATTCTCAATTAAAAATTTTAAAAGGTTCTAAGGAACAGAACTCACATTTCACATTTCAGAATTTTCAGTAAACACTAGCCAACACCTGAATTCCACAATTTGGCAATAGGTAACGAATAACCTCACAGGTTTCTTAAGATTCTCTCCCAAGACTATAGAGTATAATTCAGTAAAAAGGTGCATCATTATTGAACACCACAAAAAATTGATAAATTGTAATATATCGTGAAGAGAGTACAAAATCTACTAAAAGGGGACTATACCTATGTAATCTAAGTTGCTGCACTGGTAGCTATCTGAAATATAGTTAGAATTTTACTTGCAATGCATGTTATTCTAGCTTTCCTACTGAATTTATATTGTCTTTAATATTAGAATCAAAATTTCACTAAAAACTTAGATTACAAACTAATTACCCTGTTCTTAAAACAAAAAGGGAGGAAATACTAAGGATGAGACTCCTCCAAAGTGAGCTTCATAAGGTTATATCTACAACGGATTTAGTTAAAATCACATTATAATATTAACCCATAAAGATCATGGTGGATACATCCGTACACAGGTTAAAGATAAATTCACTTTAGAAAAGCTTTTTTCATTTACTAAAACTTTCAGCTTCAGATGACAGCATAAAAAGATGAGTTTCAATGACATCCGAAATTCACAGAAGGTGCATGACATCATAGCTTAAGCATCTATAAATTTCGGCAGGAGTAAAAGTTAAAAGATAAGTGAGGGAAAGAAATCTGGATAAACCCCTCAAGGCATAAATCACCATTGAAATCACATCAATTTCGGCAGGAGTAAATGCTAAAAGATAAGTGAGGGAAAGAGATCTGGATAAACCCCTTAAGGCATAAATAAATCGCCATTCAAATCACTAACCTAGTTATGAATGAAAGGCAACTTATATTGGCTAAGTACAGATTTTGTAGACAAATCAAATTCTCTACCCGTATATGTGAATCACAAGTAACTTAACAGAAGAAGACTGAGTAAGTCCTACTGATAGCTTTTCTTTACCACAATTTCAAGGCAGAAATGTGAAAACAAAATTTCACCGCAAGATAACACTATAAGGAAAGAATTATTTACCCAATAACAGTTGTTAAAGTATTTTATTAATGACCGAGCAAACAATAACACGAACCCGGATTCACTGCCTTTGCTGACTGTGCACATTCATACAGTTAGGCAATTCGTGATCGTCCGATCAAGATCGGACAGCCCAAAAAATAAGCAGATTTTGATTTTCATTAAAAACTAAAATCAGTGGGTTTGAGATCTGGACTGTCCAGTCTAAATCTATGATTGCATGAATGTGTGTCGTTAGTGACAGCAGGGAATCCGCCAATCCAGGTTCCAATAACCTCGCCTACAACAAGCAGTAGAACATGTGGAGTATCTATTTTACTAAAACAATCCCCCACCAAGAAAGAGGGAAAATAGCTCTCAATCTCAAAGAATAATACTGCAAATTGAGAAAAGCTTTGTCCCAATACAAGTCAGCCCGATTGATAATAACCCTACCGATAGCTTTTCTTTACCATGATTTTAACGCAGAAATATGAAAACATAATTTCAACACTAGAACACTATCAGGAAAGAATTATTTATCCAATAATAAATAGTTGTTAAAGGATTGCATTAATGACTGAGCTAACAATAACACGAACCCGGATTCCTTGCCGTTGCTGCCTGTGCACATTCAAACAGTTAGGCAATCCGCGATCGTTCGATCAAGATCGGTCAGCCCAAAAAATAAGTAGATTATGATTTTCTTTAAAAACTAAAATCACTGAGTTTGAGATCCGGACTGCCCGGTCTCATGAATGCGTGTCATTAGTGACTGCAGGCAATCCGCCAATCCGGGTTCCAATAACCTCGCATACAACAAGCAGTAGAACACGTGGAGTTTCTATTTTATTAAAACAATCTCCCGCCAAGAAAGAGGGCACACAGCTCTCAATCTCAAAGAAGAACACTGCGAATCGACAAAATCTTTGTCCCACAACAAGCCAACTTGATCGAAAATAACCTTTACCAAGCTTTCTTTTCACAAAGCATTCGAAGACAATATAAAAGTAAGCTTTCTGTGATACTTGAATCTACACATAACACATCATCAACCCTAAAATTTTACACAATCAGATTTGATCTAAGATTTAATCTTTCCATAACATCCTCAAAATCTAATTCACACTAATCAAAACAATTAAACAAACATTTCAACAAACAAACCCAATTCAATTCCAACACAAAACAAAAAATCAAAATCAAAACAACAATAGCATCATAATTCCCAAATTAGACTAAGAGTGAGTGAGTAAAACCTAACCTCTTCTGACGCTTTCCTTTCTTAGGACCAGAAACTTCAAGCTTAGCAACAGGACAACCACAAGGAGCTCTAAAAAGCAAAAGAGCTTTCCCATTAACGGGAGCCATTTTCCTTAACTCAGACCTCAAACACTCATAATCAGGATTCCCTTCACTCCCACCTTTCCAAGGAAGTTTCTCATATTCACCAAACCCTAACCCTAATCTCTCTATCTTCAAATCAAACTCCGTCGCTTTCTTCAACCCTTTACAACCTTTCCTCTCACACTTCCTCGATCGAGCACCGCAACATATCTCAAAACCGAAGACGAAACCAACGGAGAAGATGATGAATCCGAGGATGTAAGGGATGGGGAGAGAGAAGGAAGGGAGGAGGAGAGAGAGGGAGTTGAAGATGTAAACGATGTAAGAGGAGAGGAGGAACGCGCCGGAGAAGATGACGAGGAGGAGGATGAGGAGGTCGAGGGTGGCGGATGGGGCATGTTTGCAGTTGCAGAGATTGTTGCAATGGTGGCGTAATGATGAGGAGGAAGATGAAGAGGGCATTGCTGTGGTTAATACAATGCCTTCTTGCATGTTTATGTTAAACTAACACTTTACACATTCTTACTTTCTTCTTTCGTCAAATACAACCAAAATTCATAATTAATACATTAATGGTAAACTTTATTAGTATTTAATAATGATTATTAGTATTAGTTAATAACAAATGTGCTTACTTTTTAAATTAATATTTATAATTACAAATAAAAAGATGTGATTAGCTTAACTCAATTGATAATGATATTTCATATTATATGTAGGGGTCGAAGTTCGAACTCCAAACACTCCACTTCTCCACATTTAGAATTTGTAAAGCAAAATAAAAATTATTTCAACTTCACATTAATCAAAAGTTAAGAAAATTTTAATTTTCTTTCAACTCCTTTAATCAAAATTAAGGTTTCAACTGTGGTTTCCACTGATATTTGATCCACACTATGTAACATAGATTTGAATGATGAAAATAACAAAAAAAAAACTTTGTTTTGAAAAAAATAATAATAAACTTTAGTTTTTCAAATACATAACATTCAAAAAATATTGTTTAAAAAAAAATACAAACTTTAGTTTTCCAAATACACAACAATTATAAGTTTTATTGAAAAAGATAAGAGCAACTGAGAAAATAGAGCAAATAGTCACTTTAATCACTGACTCTGCACCTCATTGTCACATAGGTCTCTGACTCAAGAATAAATACAAAGAAGTCCATGATTGTGCACTTCCATTATCACTTTAGTCTCTAACATTAAATAATTATGTTAAGTGATGACATGGCACAAGTTTTACGATGACATGGGCATATGATGTGTCTCAGAGACTAAAGTGAAAGTAAAAAATGGTCACTTTGGTCCCTGAATCAAAAATCAATATCTCCAAATTGAATCTCAAATCCCTAAATCCCTTAATGAGATAGGCAAACAATCAAACGTTCCAATGCTTCCTTCCAGCTTCTTGCACTAATCTCTTTGTTGTTAGTAGGTAGCATTCTGTTAAACTAACAACTTGCCAGGGGCCTTAATGAGAGTATGTGTTAATGTCAGGGACCTAACTGATAGTAAGTATGCACATGGACCTAACATTAAGTTGGTGGTTAATGGAAAATTGATTTTGAACAAAAGAGACAATTATATGACATTTATGACTTTGAGATTTAATTTTGGGATATTGATTTTTGGTTTGGGGACCAAGGCGACCATTTTATACTTTCATTTTAATCCTTGTGCTACGTCATATATTGTTATAAGTTGTAGTTAATTGAAATAGGGTGGCATTTAGTTTGCACCACTAAATAGAATGCCTCAACTTACGCCACTTAAATAACCATTTGTAGTAGCTATTTCATCATGAGATCCGGTTTGTTAGAATAAATTTAATGCTCATCAATGGTTTATATTGAAGTGGTGTAAGTTGGAGCAATGTAGTTGATGGTCCAAACTAAATTTTGCCTTGAAATGATATTTTAGCTAGTTTATTATTATATCGTTAATTAAAACATTAACAATATATGTTTTATATTTCTCCACATTTAATTGTGTGAGCTCCAGCCACTAGGCTACTAAACAAAAAAAATATAAAAATTGAATGATTATGTCTTGTGCATACGAATAAGTAAATAATTTAGTTTTTCATATATGATAATAACTAATGATAGTTGATCTCACCGCCATCTTTTACATAAACTTTGTCGCAAATTTATTATGGTATTTTATTATTTTGTTTTAACATTTTGTTGTTTTGGACATTATTAGTTGTTTGACGGTTAATTATAGTTTTAGATTTTCAGTATTTTTTTTACACGATAGGCTTGTTCTTTGTGTGTTTGATGTGTATAGTGTTATTAACAATAAGAAGAATGAACACCTTAAATGATGTACGATATTTTTTATTTTTTTAATTTGAAGTTCAAAATACGGGCAACATGATGCATTGCAATCATGGAAAGAGCTATGAAGCCATGTCTTTAAATTACTACATTTAAAACAATTTCTTTTTTGATATTGTTTGAGTTATGTTAAAGTGATGGAAGAAAACATTGATTATGGTTTGTAATTGTTTTTGTGTTGCATCTGGTTTTGATGTTTGATTTTTTCTTCATATCAAAACAATGATTTATGCATTTTGAATCAAGTTTAAATGAATTTAGTTTGTGCAATTTTGAATTTCATGTATGGTTTTTTGATATACCATAACTATTGATATAAGAAAATAATATTTTAATATGATTTGAACAATGATTTTGTTTGCTTTGGACCTGAAGTGACTTCACTCTTTCACTACCAAAACAATTGATATATACAATGTTAGACCTTAAATTATATTTAAATATAGTTTTGTTTGTTATTGTATTTGAAATATGAATTTTGATTTAGCAATACAACAATGACATGTTTCATGAACTTGAGTTTGAATTTTAAATGTTTAAAATCATTTGCTATGTTGAATTTGAATTAGTGAGTTAATAGATTTTGAAGAAGTAGTGTGTTAATAAGTTAATTTCAACCAGTCTAATTATGGTGAGTTTAAGTTTAGCCAAAATAATGTTTAAAACCAAGACAATATTCATGTGTTGATAATTTAAAGTCATGTATGTTATTATAATTTAATGAAATTTTACTTATGATGAAACTCAATAAATATAGCTTATTAATTTAGGAAAAGAAATATTAAGTCTAATAAAAATATAGTATATCATGTTCTTATTTAATTTTATTTGGTTTAGAAAGGACAAAGATGTTGTGGATCTTGGCTGCAGTGTTTTTTATTGTGTTTTAACTGCTCCAAAATTCTAAAAGGATATATAGTGTGGCCTCAAGTTTAATGATTACTACAATGTATATATATTTTGTAGATATTGTTAGCACCAACATTCAACCATTACACACTCGCTTTGCAATGGGCACCATATGTTTTCATGAGCAGAAGAAGTTGTATACCTCAAGTTTCGAAACTACTTATCGTTCATGGTTTGTTACCTTCAAAGATAGTGTGACCTCAACCCTTAGGTTGCACATTTGTGCAATATATTTTCAAAGATGTGAGTTTATTTAAATTCTCATTTTATGACTTTTTGTTGTCAAGATGTTATAATATGATTTTTTATTGTCTTCTTTTTACTAGATTGATAGTTTGAAGTCAAACCTTAGGACTTCTTGGTTAGATGTTGGTGGCGCTTTTGATAGTTACTGGTATAGACAATGAGAAAAACATGGAATTTGCACATCATTCAACCAATATGATTACTTTCGCCACACTGATTGTGAGCTACAAAAAATCTCAAGTAATCATATCACACCTGAGACACTTATGATTACCAATTGATCAACACAACTATAACAACCAAGATTGAATTCAACCTACATATTACTTGTGCAATAGAAGAGGATATTGTTGGAAATATTAAGAGTAAAATAGAATTGAGGTAGTTAGAATAAAAAAGAAGAGAGTTGTTGTGCCGTGGCAAAAACCACTGCTCTCAAAGCAAATTTCCGGTGGACCTCCAATGCAATCGAATACTCGGTTTTGTTCCCCAAGGTTTACACAACTGCGTGTCTGAACCCGTGCACTCAAAGCCTGAACACGATGGAGCTTCACAACAATGCCCAAAATTACAAAAGAACAATAGAAAAGAAGAGATCTTAATAGAAAGGATGATGAACTTAATTTTTGACCACCCTCTGTCACCGTACCATTGTTCTCTTTTATATGTATATGAATGATACTAGTGGCACAAACTTAAAATGAAATGCCTCACCTTTCCGTTGCAACATTTCTCAACAACATAAAGGACATTAACGGCAATGATAAGTGATGGGTTGAACGTTGATTTTTTGTGTAACATTTAGCTAATTGAACATGAAGATTTAAGGAGACAAACAATAGGAATTGATTGCCATTATATCCAACAATCCCCCAGTAATGGCAATCAAGGAAAAAGAATTGAAATCTTGCTAAGGAAATGAAATTGAACTTTGGGCAAGGAAAGGTTTTTTCATGCTTAAGTGTTAATGTCACGAGGATTGAATTAACACGTAGTGAAGTGAGACAACACCTTAAATCTATAAAGTGAAATTACTCTTGAACTTCATATATTTTAGATGAGACCCCGACAACAAGCACTTTCACCTTTAAAATTGTGATAGCTCCGCGATAAATAGTTCCACAATATTTAAGACCTTTATCACCTTGGGTCGCTCTGTTGGAACAAGGGTGTTTCACAAGTCACCTATTGAGTTTTGACAATAACAAGGTATCAAAATAATCAATTGGATATGCTAAACAATTTGTTCAAGTGTGCAGGATCCATAATCAAAGTACTAT
>Ga0315914_1003468_pt1 | contig 23953 bp, 8 predicted proteins | sample MpolenodulesMG_FD_203920 | JGI IMG/M metagenome (GOLD analysis project Ga0315914, IMG submission 203920) | Medicago polymorpha root nodule microbial communities from Los Angeles, California, United States - elongated nodules | ecosystem: Host-associated > Plants > Roots > Nodule | place: USA... | reverse complement strand
TTCCGATGTGTATTGGGTTTAGACATCATTTGAGTTGCAGGAGTGATGAGAACAGTTCTATTGGTGTGAGTGGCGGCGCCACCGTTAACCGCGGTGGTGAAAACGGTGGTGGTGAGTGAAGTGTGTGGTGATGTTTTATGCTGAAATCATGAAGCAACGTGCTCAAGTTTGTTGTGTTTTGGGTTTGACTCTCATCAAGTGTGGTGCTGCTTGTACCTTATTCTCTCTTCTACAGACTCTTAAAATCCTCTTCTGATTTGTAGCTTTCCTTAAAGAAATTTTGTTCACATCTCATCATAGAAAAATAACAATGGAGTGATGTGTGTCTAATGGAAAGGTGAATGAAGGAAACATACAATTACAATCTCAGAGATAGATTTACAATTACAATTCAGAAACTATGGTAAAGTTGTGTTGCTGGGAGAAGAACAAGGGGGAGTTGCAGGTGAATTTGCAAGGAAACGAGAGGGAAAAGGAAGATGAAGCCAGGGGTACTTTGGTCTTTTTGTATGTTACATCAGCTAATCAGTGATGTGGCACTGATTAACTACTGATTAGCTGGGTTGAAGGACCAATTTTTAAGTGATTAAATTTTGGGAGGGCAAATTGTGAGGATTAACGAATACATGGGCCATTTTTTAAATGACCCCTATTTGCAGGGACTAAACACATATTAAAGCCTAATAAATAATATGATAAAGATAAATGAAAGAATTGAAATAAGATAGAGTAATAAATAGTTAATGTTATAATAGGAAAAGTAACATTAATGTTGCATTGATATTGTAAAACGACATATAATTTGGGTCAAAAAATTTTCCCTTACGTTACATACAATTTGGGACGGAGGGAGTAGAAAGCTTTGCAAATAAAAACTTATAACATTATGAAAACGATATAAAATTATAAATATGAAAGAGTGAGAACAAGGCCACCTTTGATTGAATATGTTTCTCTATATTGGTTTAAATGAAGGCATGTAATTGTCATTGGGTTTGTTGCGCATAGGTCCATGCACATTAAAGGTGCCTAATTTGTCGGTTGTCATGTGTGCAATTGAAGCACAATTATTTATCTAGGCATAATTTGGATTTTGGAGTACTTCTAGTACTCTTCATAGTTATATAATTACTTTTTTGGTTATTAAAAAAAATCAATCTAGACATAAATAACTAGACTTTTATGATTTCCATCCATATGATTGGTTGAGGAGAACATTTGAAAAGTACTTTTCCTCTTTCTCTGATTATAAACAAATTTTACTTTTTAGGTTCATTCAATTAACAATGTATGTGATTTATAATATGAACCATATATATCATTAATTGAATGAACCTAAAAATCAATTTTATTTATATTTAGCAATGGAGGAAGTAATAAACATCTAATGTCTTGAGGAAGGTGGATCTAATTAATTCGGTGTTGGGTTAAATCCCAACTTATTTTTTTAAGTCCTACCTGAAGTAACTGAAATTTGTTTCGTCCAAACTAGTTCGACTTCAAGGGTTGTTGTTGATTTGACATATAGTAGTGTGGTCAAATTTGGAAGGGTAGAAACACATTTATCTTTTCCTCGAAAGTTCTAACATGGTGGAATTGATAAAATGTTTGTCGTGGAATTAATTTATGGGAAAAAAGGTGGGATATGATTTTCTATATCCTTTGGATTATATTGACATATATTATAGGCTATCGTCCTTTGTGATTTGGTTTGGGAAGGGTATAGTATTACTTGTAGTTCATCTCATATGGTGAATCTAATACCACTTGTACTGTTCTCTTTGTTTCATTTATTAATAAAAGTTGGGCTTAATTACATATTTGGTCCCTTAAATAATTTTGAAGTTTCGTTTTGGTCCCCTAATTAATAAAAGTTTCATTTTCTTATGGAATTTTTCTAGGATTCTTGTTGTTGAAGGTTGATGGAGATGGTATGAAGATGAAAAAGAGGAGAAGATAAAGAAAACCTAACGTTTTTAAATTAAAACTAACGAAAATGACCAAAATGTGTAATGAAGAGAAGTGAAGGGATCAAAATAAATCGAATTTTAATTAAGGGACCAAAGCGATACTACCTAAATAGTAAGGAACCAAAAATACAATTTAGCCTTTTTTTTTCCTTCTTTTCATTGCGCTCATTCCTAAGGTGGGTTCACCAATAAAGTAAGGAGATTCCATGGCAATTTCTTTAATAGGTAGTTCAAACAAGTTGATACCCGAAATTATTGGCAGCTAGGCTAGATAAGGTATTAATGGATCATCCTATCTCACCAACTCAATCTGTGTTTATTAAAGGGACAAAACGAATGGATGGTGTAATGGTGGTGGTAAATGAGGTCATTGATCTAGATAAGAATTTTAGGAAGAAATGTTTCGTATATAAGCTAGACTTTGAGAAAGCTTACATCTATTGGGATTTCTTAGATAATATGTTGGGAAGATTAGATTTTGATGATATGTGGCAGTCGTGATACGTGTGTGTCTTGTTTTGGCAAATGTGTTGCCGATCAAAGAGGTGAACATTCAAACAAGGCTTAAACAAGATGATTTTCTAGCCACATTCCATTTTCTCCTAGTGATTAATGGGTTGAATGGTTGATTCGGAAGGCTAAAACATTGAATAGGTTTAGAGATATTCTAGCGGGTAGTGATGGTCTGATTAGTTCTCAAGTGAAATACATGAATAATATCCTTATCATTGTTGAAGTGTTTGTTGAGAACCTTTGGTCGATTATGAAAATTCTATGTTGTTTTGAACTCAGTTGTGGACTACCAATGAACTTTTCTAAGATTATTGTTGTGGGAGTTAGTGTTAAGTCTTTCTTGCAGGTTGGAGCAATTCTAAAACTGTAAGATTAGATCAGTCCTATTTAGGTATTTAGGCCCTCCTATGAGGACTAATCCTTAAAAGGAAATCACATAGGAACCTATGGTGATGTCCCTCCATAGTAGACTCAAATCTTGGAAAAATAGGTATGTAAGTCTTAAGGTGATGATTATTCCGATAAACTCTTTACTAAAAGTTAATCATATATTATACCACTAATAAATTAGATGTTAGTCTGGAAGTCGATCACCTAGATTTAAAGAAGAGGTCATTTGTGGAGGCTCGATCTTTATAAGCCCGGGGGGGACCGACTTTCAGCAAACCCTTGTGGCTAGGTATTTTTCACATATTTCGTTCATTGTTTGTAGTCGTCCGTGACTTACCCTTTGTTGTTCTCCTAGTCGGGGTTATTCATTTTTATTTAGAACTTCATTTGATTCTACGTCTGTCAGGTTCTCTGATGGGGGTAGTGAAAGTGGTTGGTAATAGTATGTTGACTTCATTCTTGTTTAATATCTTTGTATAGGCTCTTGCTTTGCGAATCGCTTCCCTAGGGTTTTTCTTGTTATCGATTAGAGAGATGTGGTCGTGGGTGATTTAGGTCGGTGTGAAAGTTAGAGGTGGATTTGGATTCTCACTTCGATATGACAACTTTTTTTTTTATCCAAGAACAAGATTTGAGGGTGGATAATGTGTCGTGGGTAAATGACTTGTCCGATCAGTTTCATGTTCACTCTGCATAAAAAAAACCTTGTTGTCTATGCCCCCATGGTGGTCTCTTTGTTAGGTGATGAAATACATATCATGTTGCTAGTTTGGAAGAGTTGGGTCCGATCAATGGTTATTGATTTTTCTCGGAAAATACTTTTGGATAAGGCCGTTACTCTCAAAAACCTTTCCTATCGCCGAATTACGAGTATGTGTTTTTGTGGTCTAGCACAAGAGTCGGGTCGTCACTTGTTTATAACATGTGACGTTTAATTCAAATTTGGTATAAAGTTTTCCATTAGTTCGATTGGGAGCTGGTTATGCCATCTGACTTGTTTCATTCATTCTCAGTCTTATGTTACTTTGAAGTTGCTCTCAACTTAAGCATCAATTGAGTTTATCTAGGCATGTCATGGAAGTCACAAAATGACGTTATTTTTTTCTAATGGGTTGGTGAATGTTGTGCAATTAGTGGAACATATTAAATTCTCATCTTTGAGGTAGTCTTTGGGTATGACATCTTGATCCTCTTGTAATTTTTAACTAGGCCTTTAGATGGATTTTGAGTTTGTTGTATCATGGTTCTTGATTTTAGTTGCATCGTTTTTGCTTTTCCTTTTGACATATGCATTGGATATATGTATCCCTTGTACTCAATTTCTTTCTATATATATGATTTGATTTGCCACTCAAAAAAACATCATGCATTCACATACACATGTGTCTTGGTGGTTTTGTGGCTTTGTAGCCTTTGTTTTGTTGTCTTTTGGTATCTTTTATCTTGTATCTTTTCTCTAGCATTTTCACTTCTTGTGTAGGGTTCGTTTTTGAATAAAATTGTCTGTTTAAAAAAATAAATAAACATACACATGGCCAGTCACAACAAGTATGTAAAAAATATACTTGAACATTGTAATTACTTGAAAATAATTCAAGCTAAGAATAATAACGGTCATTGTTAAACATTAACAAATATACATAAAAATATTAATATATTTTTGTCACCAGCATAATATTCAAAAAAATTATAAAAAACAATAATATTAAAATCAGCTAGAAGCTAGGAACAATTTCATGATAACTAATTGACATATTAATTAATTGAACAGAATGTTAACCACGTTTTAAAATATTGGCCATAAATTAATATGACACTCAACAACAGTTTAAGGTCAAGTGTCACACTTTAACATCATGAACAAACAGATCATGGTACAAACATGGTTCAAGGGAGAATATAGGACAGAAAAAGTTACACTGCTGGAAGAAAACACAGAAAAGAATATCCTTGAAAGTCCTTAACAAACCTAGAGAGAGTTCATAATGGATAATAAATGCAGAAAAACAAAAACTAACATACTAATGTAGACGTGGATTGGTGCATTCCTCCCATGATTTTCCAAAGATTTGGAGCCCTGAAAAATTACGACTTAGATCACTAAATATCATCAAAATCCCCCAGGTCTTATTTAAATATGAGTTAAATATATTTTTAGTTCCTACAAAATTTTTAAATTTCAAGTTTTAATCCCTATAAATATTTTTATCAATTTTTTGTCCGTAAAAAGAAATCGTCACAACTTTAGGTCCGTACATTTAAGTTAAATCATGTGTATCCTACGAAATTTTGTATTATTTTTTGTGGTTGTGTTTAGTACGTTATAGAAATTTTTTTCGCAAAAGTTTAATTTTTTTAACAAGTGATGAATTAAATATGAATTTTTTAAGTTTTTAGCATTTAAAAATTCATATTTAATTCAAATCTTGTTAAAAATATCACATTTTTTTTGTAGAAGAGATTGCCATAATATTATAAACATCTCTATAAAATTCATTAAAATTTTTAAGTATACACATGATTTGATTTAAAAACAGAGACCATAAGTTGCGGAAGAAATTTTTTGAAAGACCAAAAATTGATGAAAATTTTTATAGGGATCAAAACATATTTAACCCTATAAAGATAGTACTAGAAGAATTTCCTTTGCCAAAAGAAGTACTAGAAATATTTGAATCAAAAATGAAAATTAAGAGCGGAAAAATGAAGTTAATTGGTCTGCAAATTTTTCCATCCTTTATAACTCAAAAACGGATTAGAGAAAATTTTCTTTTTTTTTTTTTATTTCTAATTTCATATTATTATATTTTTGAAAGAAAAAAAAATATAATTTTCTAAATCTTTAATTTCTTTTTAGTAAAAAAAAAGCTTGTTTTTAAGCAGAAACTGACTATGGTCCCTAGATTTGTGTTTTTTTTAATACTTAATTAGAGATTGAATTAAAAAAGAATTTCACACTTTTAAGTCTTTAAATTTTTGTAGTTAGTTCAACTTTTTTAGTAAAATAGCAATTTATTTTTTATGAAAATAATAAAATAAACACTGACACACATATGACATACCTGTAGAAAGATTCATGCTGGCTATAGCACAAAAGGTGGAGCGATTAGTGGAAGATGTACCATTATTACTAGCATCCCAATTTGGAGATGAATTTGGCAAGAAATTGTAATCTCCATTGTTGTTGAAACTTGTTGATGATTCCTTAGGGATCACATGGCTTTGATGGTAATGAGGATGATGATGATGATGATGATGAGAAACCATCATAGAAGGCTTCAACTTCCTCTTAATCACAATTGATTCTTCAATAACATTAAAATCATTTCTTGGTCCTTCACTATGATGATCTTGTTGATAAGCTTGAAGATTATTTTCATATTTTTTCTTCAATTCTACTTCTTGCACCCCCCTTATGTTGGAGATCTTGTTACTAGTTCTTTCCCTTGCTCTTGCTCTTGCTTTTTCCCTTGACTCCTTCATCTTACTTGCTCTAACACAAGCAGGTTCTTTGATCTGTACTCTTTTCAACTTCTTCTCTTCAAGTTTACTTCCTGCACCTTCCTTATGTTGTTTTAGGTTTGAAGAATTATTAGTAGCAATTTCGGAATCTTCACAATCTGAGGAAGATGTGAAGCTTTTAGCATCACCACCAACTTCACTAGTGTTGTTTCTTTGCTTACTCTTAGTTAGATCCTTAATTGCTTTCTTAGATTTTGTGAAAAGCCAATCAAGTGTGTTGCTAGCTTTGTCAAACCCTAACATGTCTTGAAGATCGAAGAACTTTCGAGCGATCTCAATCGAAAGCCTCACTCTTCGATCTCTCAAACCTTGAGAAGTGTAAATCTTACTGTGTCGGTCTTTCTTCACCGGTTTCTTTGTGAGAAAACAGGAAATACCATAGTGAGAAGAACCACCAAGAGATGAAGGATCTTGTTTAGGCATTGGAATAGCAATGTTATTATTATTGTTACTATTATTGTTATTTTCTTGAGAAGCAGCCAAATTGGTTAGGGTTTCTGGAATATTTGTAATGTTATGAAGATTAGGATGAGGATGATGATGAATTGGTATGTAAGGAATTGAAAATGGATCATGAAAAAGTGTGTTGTTGTTTGAAGAAGCATTTTCAGGATTTAGGAAAGGAAAAGGAAAGAGTGAAGAAGTAGAAGAAGAAGAAGAAGAAGAAGAAGATGAGGGAAGAAATGAAGGGTAAGGGTTTGAACTGTAAGGGAACATTGGAAAATTCAATTTAATTTTTTAGCCCTAATTTCTTTTGTGAGAGGAAGAGGACCCCTTATGGTGTAGAAGAAGAAAGTATCTATCTACCTTCCTTTGAGTAATGAATTGGTTTCATCTCTTCTTCTAAGCATAAACTTAACAGTCCATACATAGTCATGTTCCTCTAAAAAATCATTTTATATAAACATTTTATCCAAGAATTTAATTAAAAAAAATTAAAAAAGTGTGCTATTAATGAGTATTATTAATGAGAACTAATTTATACTCAAGAATATGATAAAAAATAGTAAAAATGTGTACTATTAATGAGTGTTAATTTATGTCCAAAAATGTTATATTTTTTTTAAAAAAAAGAGTACTAATCTATATCCAAGAATTTGATAATAAATATATATATTTCAAATACTGACACATATTCCAGAAGAAAAGTAGGAAGAGATTTCAATTAGGGCAATGATGAAGTTGGATTTGATTTGCATAGTTTATATTAGTTACTATTATTATTTTGTGAATAAATTATTGGTTGGATCAGGTTTTCTTGTACTAATAGATTGTAGGGTAGAGAGGGAGAGTAATTGAGGACAAGACACACATAATTTGTGGGTTATTTTGCCTCATTACGTGGAAGCAAACGTAAGCAGAGGAAGGTCAAATCATTCAACATACTTTGACCATGTTCTTCTTGCATATATGTGTGTGGGATATTTTGATTTGGTTAGGGTTAGGGTTCCTTTTTGCTCAGAGAATTTGAAGGAATTAATGATTAAATGAAGTGCAGTTAGGTTAGTACATGTTTTTGTCTTAATCTAATTAAGCATATGATTAATTTATGTTGTGGTGTAAAAGTTTTTCATTTTGAACTAGGAATTAATTAGGTTTATATATTGAGCTATATATTATAAGGTACGTATGGTTTTGCTTTCCTATCAAACAAACAAAGGGTTCAACTTTTTATCCAAGCCAGGGCCATAAAGGTGGACAAAACCGGTTAAATAGTGTGAATCATGTGTTCCTATGAAAAAATCTTTTTTTGAGTAAATTCTATGAAAATATCTTACATCTAATTTTTAAAATATTTAACATTTTATCACATTAATCTTTCAAATGGAAATTGCTGGATGTCACAAAGTGTCAACAAATAATATCATCGTTGACCGGTGTTTTCGTCAAAATTACAAATTGAAAATTTTATCCTTTATTTTGAAAAATTTAAAACACGTGATTTTCAAGATATAAGTTCAGTAGTTAAAGTTTGACTTTATAATCATAAAAGACATAGTTCAAATCTCATTAGTCCGAGTTTGACTTTATAATCATAGAAGACATAGTTCAAATTTTATTAGACACAGTTTTAATTTGATCATATTTTTAGTATCACTAATATTAATAGAAAATTCCCTTCCACAATTTTTCAGAAGAAAAAAAAGGGTTCCATAAAAAATAGTCACAAAATTAGAAAATCATCTTTCATAGGTGTTTTCAATCAAAATTAGATTGCAAGTTTTCTTCTTTCTTCTGAAAAATATAATGTGTGACTCTTTTTGATCATGATATAGTTTGTGTAATATGTTTCCGTTTCGACATTGAACCATACCGTTTGTACTAAATTTTATGTATTATTATTTAATATTAATTTTTTACTTAAAATGTTTAATATATGTCTTTAGATCGTTTTTTAGAGGTCCGTATTAAACAAAACTCTCGTGACATATAGCACTACTTCTCTAAAATATATATTTTTAATGAAAAAACTATTCAAGGATTTCTTTTTTATGAGAAAGTATGAAAATAAGGTGAGTCACTCCATTATTAATTGATATAAGGCACCAATATCAACTAATTGATTAGTTTCCGGGCATTCTTAAAGGAGTAGCTTGTCTGAGTTGATACTTTGAAAGAGTTAATCTAATGTATGAGGTTCAGAATTATTATTATTATTATTTTTGGTAAAGTAGTTTAATGGCTTAAGATTCACTTATTAAGGTGAATAATTGAAGTGTTCGAGATTCATACTCCAGCTTTTACATAAATTAACAGTTCTACTTTTTCTACCACTAATTAACACATTTGACAATAAAAATAGTTTTGAGACGTAAGAGGGTCTCTTTGAAAAGAATTGCGACCAAATCAGATTTTTAGCAACTTTAAGAAAATTAATGCCACATATAGAGAAGATGAGAGTTTAGCTATGAATTCTTGACCACATGTATCAATTTGTGCTTGCTCATTGAGCATATTCTAGAATTCATATTGCTTATCTAAATAAAAAATCTAGAATCATATTAAAAGCAAATAAATCTATGTAAAAATATATACTAAACCTATCTGTAAAACACTAGCAAATATAAAATTTATTAAACATACCAACTCATCAAAAAAGACAAATTGGTAATTACAAAAATTAGGGTTCTTTAGAGTGGCCCGTACTACCTAGTGTCACTTTCAATCCAGAAAATTCATCAAAACTCTGACAACAATTGCCTCTGCCACACTTTTGATGATGTTTTGGGAAGGTAGGGGTCGTCCCCCAACTCTCATATCAATCAAAGAATTGGTGTTTACACATAGTCATATGGTTTCTTACTCATCTTTTCTTTTCATAACCAATTGATATTTAGATCTGTACCAACACAACACCTGGGAAAAGAAAATTTATATATTATAGTATATACTTAGTAGTTAGTACCATATATATTGGTGTATATCTGAATTTTAGTACTTGTTTAGGTACGTAATTTCATACGTAGCATAGTGATAAACCTCAAAAAGAATTCGATGATGACAATTAGGGTTAGGGCTATAATATAATTGACATTTTTTTCTAATTTAACTTTTTCTAATTAAGGACCATAAGACCTAATATGAAAAATAAAGTGAATGGATGAAAGATTTCATGTTACGTTTTTCCAAAGGCAAAACAAAAAGGGAAAGTAACTGTCTATTGACTTATTTCTTTTACCTGCCTTATATAGTAAATCTAGTAATCACACAAATCACAAATACATGATACGTTTTATTGTCCCTTCAAAACTTTTACATGTACGTGCAAGTAGTACCTTAATTAGGTTATATCTTCGACAAGGATGGGTGTTGAACAAACTACTAAAAAGTTGAAATAACATCAGAAATGTAGAGATAGCAAAATGTAAAAACTCTTTTTTTATTTATATGATATATACATATATTTGTCATTATAAAAAAGCAAAATGTAAACCCCGTCTTTAATTATGTGGCTAAGTATTAGAGACGCTATAAATTTTGTGAACAAATTTAATATTTCGTTTTATATATGAAATACGAGAAAGTCTTACTTTGGCACATAAATGGAGAATTATAAACGAGAAAGATATTAGTAACAACCATTTATGTGCGTGTCTAAACATTTGTTATTCGTGTCCAAGTAATTATTTCTCATGAAATATGATACTTAAATTGATGGAACTTTTTTTTTGGCGAGGAAGAAAGTTTTGTGGAGTACGTACATAACGTGCTAGCTTGAGAGTAATATTATATCTTTGATTGGCTAGGAATAGAATTGGTTAGGCCATCTAACATCTCTTTGTTTTTCTACGTTGTGATTTTAGGGTTCCTGGGAAGTTAGGGTTAACACTTTTGAGTTAATATTTAGTTTATTTCTTTTAGTTTAGTATTGAATTTAGAGTCATTTTGATTAAATTGTTATTTTTAATTATTTAATCAATTTTTTTTTTAAACGGATAAAAACTTATTTAAAGCGCAAATCAAGCACAAGACGGGCAAGGCGCGATATAAACTAAAATACAAAGAATCAATTAAGTGTTTATGCTTCTTCATTACCCAGACATTTTGAGTAGTTTTTGTTTAATTTATTTGTTCATCTAAATGTGGCAATGGGGGGTATGTGGTGTATTACAATGTGGGACTTCAGTAATATGATTTGAATTGAGAGTGGAAATTATGAATGCTTGAGATTAGACATTCTTTCTTCATAGTCTATAAATAGATGTGGACCTTTGAAACTGCTATAGTTTCTGGAAAAATTTATGTTTAATTTTAATTTTAAATCCACTAAGAGATTATGGATTTCTTATGATGAAAGGCTTAATTGCAAAGAAATTAGGGTTAAACAATATAGGAAATTGGGAACAACAAGAATAATTAATTCAATATGTATTGTCAGATTAATAGTGCAAAGTTAGTATCCAGAACATTTAGAGTGAAAATTGTTCTTGAGCATCACCCTCAATGCCAACAACGATGACGGTGAGGACCATTTCAAGTGAAATTAGAGAAGAAACAATGTTATTCTTTAATTCTTTTGAAAAAAGATGTTCAATAAAGGAAATTTTCATTTTATAGTTCACTAATGATGAAGATGCAAACATTCATTTCTTTTTCCTTGTTAAAAAAAAAAATCATTTCTTTTTCAACGATGTTTTATGGTTAAAAGTAAAGCGATGGTAGGTTAAATTCACATAGGAGAAGACTAATCTTGAGCAGGCTTTTGACTTCTTTTTATTTAAGAGAATTATGGTCTTTACTAATGCCAACCTTTTAACCAAGGGATTTACTTTTCCCACCTATCACCTTCTCGCACGTCCTATATTTTTTAGGAAAATGTCCATGTGATTTTCGGATATTAGAATCCGAACTAAGTTTTTCCTTTGTTATGGGGTGAAAAAAAAAAGAGTTTTTCACAAATTCGGATTTTATAATTCGAAAACCTTAAAAAGTAGGGCGCGTTCCTTTCTTTTTTTCTGATTATAGAATCCGAACACACAATAAACACCATTTTTCGGGGAAAAACAGTTCGGATTATATAATCCAAACTATATCAGCACAAATTCAGAGTCTATTTGTAATATGGATAACCAATTTAAGGACAATATTAATCTTCCTAACACTCATCCTTCTGTTTTAGGTTATTGTTAGCGAGTCTTATTAAAAAATCTGGTTTTCGGGCTACTTGATCAGATTGCTCCGAAACTTCCTCAGAAATCAGAACAAAATCAAGGATCAAGTTTTTTAGACCAATTTTAATTTTTTAAAATTTTTCATTTTCTCAAAATAATCTGAAATTTTTTGTGTTAGTTTTATTTGATTTTTAGAAATTTTTTGTGGTCTTTTTATATTTTTATGATTTTATTTGACAAGTTTTTTTTTCTTCATTTTTTTACTTTTTTTTGTTGTTTTTAGAAACAAAATTCAAAACCACTGAAATATAAGAGATTATGATTGCTGATTATACGTAAGCATTTTTCGGATCATAAAATCCAAACTTTGTTTAGATGTGTTTGCATTTTGGAATCCAAAATCCCATGGACATTTTTGTAAAAATTATAGGGCACGTGAGAAGTAGATAAAATGGAAAAAAGTAAAGGGCCTTTAACTAAAACATCTAATGGCCCAATTTCCAATCATTTAAAAACAACAATTTCTTTTCCGTCCTATTCTCTTTTTTCTTTTTTTGTCAAGTAACCTAGTGGCTGGAGCTCACACAATTTAATTGTGAAGAAGTGGAGTGTCCGTGGTTCGAACCCCAGCCCTTGCATATAATATGCAATATCCCTACCAACTGAGCTATGCTCACGGGGATCCCGTCCTATTCTCTTATCACGCGCTCGACTCAATTCTGAAAATACCTCGTTCAGATTATATAATTCAAACTACTTTTTCAGAATTTTTGTATTATATAATTCGAAAAAGTGTTAACCAGATTTTCAATCAACTTTACAAAGTAGTGACATACATTATTAGGATGAAATAAGTGAAAATGAAAAGGAAAAAAGATATAAATTTAAAGAGACGTCAAATAATTGAACATGTTTTACTATTTGATCAATACTTCATAATTCATTTACATTAACATAATGCTTATTACAACAAATTGTTAGACATCTAAAATTCATCCCTTAAATTTTTATTATGATAAAAATATAATAAATTTTAGTAATTTCCAAATTTCAACCAAACAAAGCGGAAATTCTTGTTCAATTAAGTTACAAGTACTATTCAATAGTAAATATGATCCTCAAGTTTGACACTCATATTTCCCATTTTAATTTTACGACTTGCATGATTTTGTAAACGGAGATTAGTATCATCTCTTGAGTATGGTTTAGAGTGGTGCTCTTATCCAATGTCGGTTGCTTTCTTCTTTTTTTTTCATTTCTTTTTTGGCTTTCTTCATGATTTCTTTGGTCTTGCCTTGTAGGTTGAGGTTTATAGTGGTCTTTTTTTTTTTTAACTATAGTGTTCTGTTTTTATATACATGTATTGGAATTCCTCAGTTTAATATAATATATAAGAAGGGATCCATTGACTTCAGGAATAACTCTTTAGAGTTGCTCCAAATCACGACCCTTAATTTTAATAATAGTCAATGGTTAAGATCAATTATATTAATTACTAATGTGAGGATTTTCTTAGTCCTACATTCTGAATCCGACAAAAAAAACAAAAATTGTGCATTCCTCGTTAAAAATGACTTGTTTTTCCAATTCTTTATTGTGTTCGTACCGTGTCTCTCCCTCAAGGATTTTAATTTTCTTCTTTATGATGTTCAAAGCTTCTTAGGGTTCTTCCTTTTTAATTTCATTTTCTTTCATGTTCTTTTCTTTTTCATGGCCTTATTTTCAATTGATTAATGCAACCTTTGCCGTTGATTTTCAATAGATTATTGTAAGATATTGGGTGAATGATATAATTAAAAAGAGTTACAACATATTGCAAAAAAAAAAATATATATATATATGAAAGCCTCTAAAAAAAGGAAGGCATATGTAGCTGGTTAATGTTAAAAAATGGCTCATTTTAATAAGGTTAAATATGTTTTTGGTCCCTATAAAATTGGGAACTTATATGTTTAGTCCTTACTTAATTTTAATAGGTTTTTTAGTCCCTTCAAAAAATAATTACTTCTAATTTGAGTCCCTGCTAAAATAAAGTTTGTTTAACTATCCTTAAACTCTTAAATTTTTGAACGATTTTTTTAACACAAGTTTAGAACACTATGAAAAGTTTATTTACTAAAATTTAAAATTTTTTAACATGAAACGAATTAAATATGAATTTTTTTAAAATGATAATAAAAGTTAAAGATAAAAGTAACAAAATTTGGACGTAGAAATTAAATTTTGTGACAATTTTTTGCATAGGAACTTTTAGTAATATTCTTAACATGTCTGCAAAAAATTGTTCAAAAACTCAAGAGTTTAAGCATAGAATAAACAAATTTGAATTGAGTAGGGACTAATACTGAGTGCAATTTTTTTTAGGGACTAAAAGAACTATTAAAATTAAGTAAAGACTAAACTAAAAAGGTCCCAATTTTTTAGGGACCAAAAACATATTTAACCCTTCTAATAATAATCTACACAATTACCCCATTCTTGATAAGAATGACATGATCAATATGTTTTAGCAACATGTAGTGGTAATGAAATCGAGGAACAGTACCTGATACTTGTGCTAAATTAGGTTAAGCCGATTCTTTGCGTTTTAAGATATAATGTTTAACTTTCAAAAAAAAAAGACAATGATATTTGTATGTTCGTGATTTAACAAATTTCGTATGTTTGAGTAAGAAAACCCTCACACTAGCAATTAATATAATTAATCATAGCCATTAACTTGTATTAAAAAGAAGGGTCATGATTTGGAGTAACTCTAAAGAGTTAATTTTGGAGTCGATGAATCCCTCCTTTTTATTTATTCTAATGAGACTCTTATTAATTTTGTTAGTCCAGAATTTGTTATTCTATCTGATTCAATGTATTGTTAACAATAATTTGATGCACAAATCTTACCAACCAACAACACAAATGTTTACAAACGAGATAATTAAAATTAAAATACGCGAAAATCACAAAACATAATCAACAAGCAAAAATAACTCAAACGCCAACGTAGCATAATCTTAGAACCAATTCTAAATATCTCAAAACAATAACCAAATCCAGCCAAAAACAAACACATAATGAAACTAGAAATTAAATTATCTACTATAGAACCAACATGTTGATCACTCTTCAACTTCAGCTTTGGTTCCATCCTCAACTGTCAACTCATCACAGACTCTCACATATGACATACAAGTAGCCATATGAAAAACAAATGAGTGGAATATGAAAATTTGAATGTAATATTATCATAACACACAAACATATTAAGACATCATGTACACATATCATATAACCTTCAATAATGTATGACAATTCTATTATGCAACACTAATATACTTCAACGATGAAGATACAATTATCTTTGCTTTGATACATATATAGACGCCACTTGCCACCACTTAAATTGAAGAGTCTTGTTGAGGTGATTTAGTATCAACATGAACATGTTAGAGGTGTCCCACATTTACATAAAACCTTATTATGAGCGTCACTGCCAAGACCACAATAGTTCTCTATTATGATTCTATTAAGGTATGAACACACAAATATTCTACTTATGAATGTTCATTCTTAAGCTCAAGTGTGAGTAGTTAAGTCTCACATCGACTATGAATATGTTAAACGTTGAATATATACAAAAGAGGTGACCCATATCTCTAATGCCATAAGATTTTTGTTGGAGATCAGTGTATTCATCTCTTGTGAACCTATATCATTAACTCGTTGTTGCTCTTGACGCTCCCCAAGACTTTCGAACAAGTGGTATTAGAACTTTGGTTTGACTTGATGGTGGAGTGGGAGCGGATCTTGGTACTGGACTCTTGTTTTGAAAATCCTTCTAGTTGTGTAGTTAGAAGCCGTGTTATGTTGGTAATAAATTTTGTGCAAGTATATGATAAGGAAGACTCATACTCGAGGGAAATATTGTTGGGTTCAAGTTTGAGGGGTTAAGTTCCATATCAACTATGAATAGGCTAAATGTTGGACACACACACATATACATTCCTTAAAGTTTTGGATGGATAAGTGATATCTTCCTCTTTTGTTCGTTATGGAACAATGACTCATATTACTCATGACGCTCCTCCGAATACCCCTAACACACATGCAATATGATATTTATCATACCATAAATATCATTATTCAATATTTACATAATCTATAACTAAAACTAAGAATATTATAATGACATTCACAATCATAATATAACTATGACATTTTATTATACTACATATATTAATAATCATCACACAATAATCCTTTTTTAAAATGATTATTTTTTATACAATATTGTAGATGAAAAAGAGTACAAAAGTTACTACATCCACAAATGGGAATTAGTACGGTGGTATTACAACCACAAACCAGAAAAAACCAAATTCAAGTTACATGCTTACCTAATCATACAATCAATCAACTTTAGGTGTCAACTTTCTTGCTTTCATCAGTCTATTAGTAGGTGTAACCCTTACTACAATATTGTATCAAACTTCAAAAACAAATCCTTAGACCTCATGTTATGATAACTTCAGTTGGTCAGGGATGAAAATTGTGCTAATAGGTGATATTGTCACTTTGTTAGGTATCTTCGTGTATAGCGACGAATCTAAAAATTTTAATAAGTTGGGTCATAACATAAAATTTATATAAGTGTAGTTTATAATTTGTCTCAAATGTTGATTTTTTTAAAAATATTTTTTCATTTCTAGCATATTAAAAAAATAACACTAATTAATTATCTAATTCTAATACAAGCACAAGGGCTAAAACATAATAAAAATTGGAGAAAAAATATAAAATCTCAATGATATGTATGTACTTGTTTAATAGTTTGTCGTAGTGTTATGAATATACAACGTGGCGAGAATAATTACATGCAAGCAAGTTCATAATGCATAATTATCTAAGTATGTATGGGTTAAAAATAATAAAGGGTAATAGTCATTTTGATCCCTAAATGTATAACAAGTTGGCACAATAGTCTCTCAATGTATTGAATTTCCAAAATAGTCCCTGATTGTGCGCTCATTTGTTAGTCAAAATAGTCCTTGACGTTAAAATATAGGGACAAATATGAGAGTAAGTAAATCATTATAGAGATCAATATGACCATAAGTAAGTATATTGAGGAACTAATATATATGACAATATTAACGAAGTATTTTAACGTAAGAGATTATTTGAATAACATAGAGCACAATAAGGGACTATTTTAAAATTTCGATACATTAAAGGAATATTGTCACTATTTGTTACATATTTATAAAACAAAATGACTATTACATCAAATAATAATGAACGAGTGGGGGTAGTTGACCCCACTGCCCCGATCCGTGGTTGCTCGTGTCTTTCTCCCAGCACACAAAAGGGGTGAAAGGAGCTTATGTATATTTGACATTCAACTGTTTGGCTTATTTGAAAGGCGAGAAATGACAAAACTTTCAATGTCTTGCATCCATTGACGGGGGAGGTTGTAGAAGAAATCAAACGAGTTTTTTGGGAGTGGTTTATGGGGAGGAGTTCGGGTTACTCTTGCCTTTTTTAATGAATGGTTCTCTTTTAAGATTCTGAAGTTAAAAAAATGGTTCTCTTTTCTTCTTTGTTTGGATAGATGATTTAGTTGTGTGTTGTTTTTTTTTTAGTTTCTTTGCTACTCTCTTCATCTCAAATTAATAATCTCATTTGAATTTTACACGGTTATTAAGAAAATAATTAATAGTGTTTATTTTAATGATAGAATGTGTAACATTTACTAAAACTTCTTTATTAACTATAGTTATTGGGATAATTATAGTTGATTGAAATGCAATAATAAGAAAAAAGATAAGTAATATTAGAGGGATAAGTAAATTAAGACAAAATAAAAAAGCAGAAAGAGAATACCTAATTTGAGACGTATAGAGTATTATTTAGGTGGTAAGAGTATTACTTATATGTAATTTCTCCGTCGGAATTTGGTACCTTTTCTAATAAAGATTATTATTTTCTGTTAATTTTTTTTAGCAAGAATTATCTTTTTCATGAAGCATCTTGATCTTCTCCATCATATCTTGAACTAATTCAAGTCCAAGTACAAAAATTTCTCCTATTTCAAATCGACAAAGTGCTTCCTAATTAGTAGGATTTTTTTTTTGTTGTAATCAAACTCTTTTAATGGTAAGAATTTATCCTAATTGGTGGGAATGAACTCTCTCAATTTATTTTCTCTCATGTTTTCTCAAGTATCCATATCTTTATGCTTAAATCACATTTTTTATAAAAAAAATTTCTCTCCTTTGTAATGGAAGGTGGTAATTCCAATGGACTCTCATTTGACAAGAGAGGGTAGTATCTTTCAAGACACAAGCTCTCAACAAGTCTTCAAAATAGTGAACCGTTCTCCCATATACTTCATAGTGTATGGTTTTATTTCATCATTGTTTATGTGTATGTGTAGGGTCCTACATGATCAAGTCTCACACAGTAAGTATCAATCAAGGTCAAGTAAGAAAAGCATCATTACAAATTTCCAATTTTTGGTCCTTTTCTAGTTATGATCGAAACTGTTTCGTTGAGGATACTCAAGACCATTCACAAGTATACTTTTGGTGCAGTTTTTTATGTGCTGAATTATGCAACGCCAAAGGGAACATTGGGTTATTGCAAACTCACCGGACCCCTCCTCCTTCTTCAGCTACACAGCCAACATTAAAATTAATGCTCACTATGCCACTTTCCAGTGAGATATGGCTGCATAACAATAGTATGTTTGAAGGACAATGGCTAGAATTGTGACATATGGTTTATGGTGGATCTAGGTTTGAAAATTACTCGGTAACCGATGTTGCGCACTACTACTCAGACAATTACGTGATCAGTGTTGATTCAGTAAAAATAAGATAAATCATCTATTCTATATTTTCCTTCTTTTTTTGTTGAATCAACACGGACCGAGCAACTAAATTAGAGTACTTGTGAGGATAAGTAATACTAATAAAAAAAATTGAACAATAAAATGAATTATATGTAATTAAATGAGAGAAATACAGTTAGTACTTAACCTATCAAACAGGGAGAAGTACAAGGGATACTCAACCCAACAATAAACAAAAGAAAACGCTTGTCCTCGTGAGCTTAGCACAGTTGTTAGGGACAATGTATAATATATGCAAGGTCCGAGGTTCAAACCTTAACCACCACCCAAAAAAGAAAGAAAGAAAGAAAACACCTAAAAAAGAAGGCAAAGTGATGGATTCGAAAATCACTCAAAATACATGCAAGACCCCCCCTCTCTCCTAGATAGAAGCCACCTCTAAGAGGTAACTTACTTTTATATCATAGACTATTTTGTGAATATTCGGATTCTTGCCGCAAAAGATAATTCTATTGCTCGCCTCCCAAATTTTTCGGACCATTGTTTGTCAAATTCACACTAGTCCTTTCCGATGCTTGAAATTAGAGCAGGAGTAGAAATAATCAAAGAGAATGATAATGTTTTCGGGTAAAATCAGACTCGTATAGTCACCTACTTGAAAATATGATACCAAACCGATCTAGCAAAACCTCACCTACAAAAAAGACGATCTTCCTCCTTTATCATTCCCACACACCAAACACCATTCGTTGATCTCTCGTCACCGAGAATACCCCTCTAGACACTAAATGTAGATACTTTTTTTAATCAATATATGAATTACCTTACCTACATTGTAGAAGTCTAACCCGGACTCAACATTGTTGCTGATTGGTTGTATGTTTTAATTATGCATTCATAATATACTTTTCCATGATTATTAACATACTCCGATGCAAGGCCAGACCAGTATCATGATGGTTTATGATATGCATTTAAGGAATCACATGAAGTTGGTTCTTGAGCACAACGCAAATGGATGATGAATATGATTGATCTTACACTCAGAATTGATCAGCATATATAGTTTGAAATCGGTGACATCACAATCTTGTTATATCTCTAACTCAAAATTCATTACTTGAATGTGTTTGTTTATTATTTATTTATTAATACTAGATCTAAAATGAACTTATCATTTCTATTTTGTTGGACAAATCTCGATGCATTTTTTTTTCTTCTTAAAATTCAGTTTAAATCAAACTAAAACATGAAATCTATGTAAGGTTTCAAAATAATTTAGGTATATATTACATTCAAATAAATTAATTGTACTTACTGGCTAGTGGAAATTTAAATGATTTTCATCATGCAGCACAAATAATTATTATTGAGATAGATATTTCAGATGCTATATATTTATTGTACACAAGTAGATCCCTCCAACCTTCTGGTCCTCAAACCAGCAAGATAAATTTGTCTTAAACTTCTAAAAATATAAATTTATTTAATGAAGAGGTCTTATAGTATACTATTTTTTAAAATAAAATTAATATTGTTTGAATAAATTAATATTAAATCAATTGAAAAAATATTAAATGAAATTGATTAGATTATATTAGTTTAATAAATCATTTTGTATTTTGTCTCCGTGAACTTAACTCACTTGATAAGGGATAATGCATAATATATGTGGCCGGAGTTTGAATTCCGGAAACCTCACTTATTCATCTGTAAGATGAATTTATCTAGGCGCTAAACTATTAGGAAAAAAAAATGATTTTGTATTCTAAAATGTCCAAAAAATGAAATTTAAACAATACTTTAGAGACTAAAATCAACTCAAATCTCCCTATATATGTTGTTGATTACAACAATTAAGAAATCAAATTTTTACATAATCACATGCTCAAAAAATTCAAACATTTGTCTCTTACAATTATACCACAGACCACACCATGTTGTTTTTAAAACAGTCATCAAACTGTCTTATCATATGTATTAATGCTTTTGACTTAGTACGTACTGAAATTTTACTTTCTTAGTACAAATAAATCATTATCTCTTTTAAATTCCCCCCTTTTTCCTCTTTTTCCCTATCTCACAATTCTCAAGCCATCATGAATAAGCTATTGATAAAGGAAATAACGGTAATTGTCAATGTCCCTGTTGTGTTGCTTATCCCGTTACAAAATTGGCACATTTGAGTACAACAATTTTTTTCTTTTTTAATAGAGTACATATCAAATTCAAACCATTGATGTTGATCAACATTCCTCTTTACCCTAATTGCATGCTTATCAATTCATGTACTTCATTCATTTAACAAGAGTCACGATATAGCTTTCATACCATTTGGTTGGTTTCTGCTTGAATTTTGTGGAAAGAACACACAATAATCGACTATTTGGTCACAATGAATTAATAACATCACAAATCAGCGATGGTGTCAAAAATTCAAACCATTGATGTTGATCAACATTCCTCCTTACCCTAATTGCATATTTTTACAAGTTACAAAATCATATTTTTAAAAACCTAATCTGGTAATTATTTGGAGAGCAACTGGGTGCTACTTACAAGGGAATAGAGTAAATTGTGCCTAAATTGTAGCTCAATTTATTAACTTGTGATTTTGTATATCAATTACACGGAAGGTTTTAAGGAAATAATTAAATCTTACACGTTAATTAAATCTGATGGCTGATATTGAAAGTTCTCGTTTCTCGTATAAGATATTGGTTCTCATCGGATATGAATGTGTCTTTTAGTAAAGTTATAACTAAAAAGTGGAAATCACACCTGTAAAGTTATAACTAAAAAGTGGAAATCACACCTTGAGGTGTGGATTGCCAAAAGACACCTTCATGGGTGGCTTCTAGCAAAACCCTATATATATATATATATATATATATATATATATATATGTATATGTCTCGTTTTTTCTTTATCATTTAAAAAGTGTAACAAACTAGATGAGTATATTTATCAAGGTAATCAAAAACGGACCGGTCATTGAACCGGCGTGCTTATGGGTTCGAGGTTCAAAGGTCGGACCGGGGGTTGGATCGGGGTCGGACCGTTTTTAATTATATAATTTTTATTTTTATTTTTGAATAACATATAAAATAATAAACTAAAAAATTACACAAATATTGATAATTTTAGACTATTTAAAAAAGTAAAATATCATAACTTCATAAGTCATATTTTGGTGTTAATCCTCCAATTTTAAGGCGTAATCCAGAGTTTTGGTCGAACTTCATATGTTATACAAAAGTAAAGCATCGAGCTAAGAAATAAGTATATGGCATTTTTATTTTTATTTTGAAGAAAAAATAATATATAGTAAATAGCATTATTGTGAAAACTTTCTCTATTAAACAAATGTTGGTAATGTGCCTAAAAAAATGTTGGTTATGTGATAAAGAAAGAAAGAAAAAAGAAAATTGCCGTTGACACATATCATAAGGCTGAGACACAAGAGTAAAATACGAAATTGCCCATCGGCAGTTAACTGCTGAGAATTTCAAAAACCGGCTGCAGTTAACAACCGAGGAAAACCTCGGCAATTAACTCCCACCGGTTCCCCTTTTCCTCGGCAGTTAATTGCCGATGCGTCCTGAAGCCATAAAATGGCAGAACCTGTTATATGTGTTTTTACACATTGTAAGCACAAGTTTCAATACCAAATCATGAAGTCAATAAGCGAAAATTACCAACAAAATTGAAATTGAAAATATGATACTAAAACGAACAAATGTCATAGAAATATGTCATCGAAATACAAGAAAGCAATGTCATGATAATTTACAAGAAACCAACGAATAAATCCCACAATAACTAAAAGCAAGTAATAAACAAAAACATAATGTCCTACTACTCCTGCTCCTGATGCTGGTCCTGCTGATGCTGCTGTTGCCGCCTCCTCGGCCTCTGGCCTTGCCTCCTGGTCAAGATCGGCGCGATCTGCTCCCTAACATGGCTCATGGCCTGAAACCACTGTTGAGGGCTCATGACCTCCTCTTGACCCATCTGCTCATCAGCGTTGGCAACAGCGGCACTAACCATGTCATAGGTATCAGACGAGCCTCTCGCCTTGTACCGCTCCCACTGTTGTGCAATGATCTGATCTTCATTTGCTGGCCTGGAAAGATCTCCTGGAAGAAGTGGAAAAATCTGAGGGTGAGACATTGTACTGTACCATATCACATAGCCATCCGCCATGCGCCATGTCTACTCTCCTGCCGGCTCACCCCAATCGGGCTCCTTAAGAGTGTGAGTGTGGAAGCTGTCTACGAATGCCTGCACAATCCGAGGCGGTGTCAGCTCTACAACATCCGTCGGATGTCTAGGGACGCTCTGGACGTATCCGTAGTGCCTCAACACTCTCTCAGGCAAGTGACGGTACACCCTACAAACACCGCACATAATCCAGCCTGAATACCAGAAAACCTCCTCAAAACCCTGGATCTCCCTGTGCTCTTCGTACGACCTCCAACATACGTCATCAAACTAAATACGATCAAGCAATGAGCGATACGTCACCCCCTCTCCATGAACCTTTTGTAGCTTCCACCTCGCCGCAACTGGATAGTTTTTAATATAGTCGGTGTTGGGACCAACATCAAAAAACTTAGAAAATGCGCCAAAAACCATGCCTGCACAAACCAAACAAATCAAATTTATAAATTATTACGCACGAAAAATATAAAAAATAAAAAATAAAAGTTAAGGTTCACATTAATAAGTTTCTTACAGTGAGCAGTGTCACACTTCCCCCAAGAGCTTTGTCTCCAGGCAAACAGGCCTCAGCTAACACGGCGTATAGGTATGCTAGTGTCATCCCTCCCCAGGAATAATTACGCATCCCCGCCTAGCCCTCCTCCATGGTCGTCAGATAGACCAACTCGATGCGTTTGTTGCTTCTATCACCAAACAACAAGCATCCTACAAGATATAGAAGATAACACCTCACACAAAATTTCCTAACCCTCCCAACTCCTCCAGCTCCTCTGGATCCTCTGTATCCGCCAATATGTTTGCCCTACCAAGGTACCTCGTATATAATTCCTTCAGCTTTGGATAACTAATGTACCCACCATACTCTGTACCACAAATTT
>Ga0315914_1003466_pt1 | contig 23954 bp, 9 predicted proteins | sample MpolenodulesMG_FD_203920 | JGI IMG/M metagenome (GOLD analysis project Ga0315914, IMG submission 203920) | Medicago polymorpha root nodule microbial communities from Los Angeles, California, United States - elongated nodules | ecosystem: Host-associated > Plants > Roots > Nodule | place: USA... | reverse complement strand
GTTAAGAGTCCCACATTGGATAGATGACATGGAAATGTGTTTAAAAGTGGGGGAAATTCTCACCTCAGAAACTAGTTTTGTGGGGTTCTGTAAGGCCCAACCACAGTTTCTAAAATTGGTATCAAATCCCTAGTTAGGTTTGATGGGGGAGTGGGAGCGGGATCCTAGTGTGGATCATGCTAGTGATGTGGGTGAGTCACATTTCAGGGGGATCTTGTTAGAAATCAAGTGTGAGTGATTATGTCCGACTAGAAATGAGGAAATGTTGGATATATAAGCGAGGGGACACATATACCTGATGCCTTAAGGTTTTGGCTAAAAATATGGTGTCTAAGTCTCTTCATGGTCTAGGACGAGGTGAGGATCGTCCCCACTTATAAACACATTGTCAGGTCACCTCCTATCCGATGTGGGACTCTTAACATACCTCTAAGAGGGGGGTACATTATGTGAATGAATTAAGCACTAAAGAAAAACTATATATATATATATATATTTTTTTTTTTTGAACAAGCCAAAATGAATTATATTAACACTGACAAACGTAATCGCATCAGCACAAAGCGTGCCAAAACAATCACGAAAAGAACAACAAGTCTGTCAAAAATACATAAAAAGCTAGTTGATGCCCAGACACATAAGTGGGCTCGACTACCACAAACGGGTACCGAAAACAAAGGTAGCGTTACTAGCTTTCAACCCCCACAATGAATATAATTTTACTTTATCTAACATATGTGGAATAGAGCTTTGTTGGTTCTTGAATAACTTGTTATTTCGTTCGTTCTACAAGACCCATACGCACAAAAGCCATATCAGATGAAAAAGGGATCGCCACGATTTCATACCACCTGCATAATTAATAAATTGCAAGAAGTGATCTGAAATAACCTTAGAGTCCTCCCATCAAATCCAAGCCACCCCCGCACCAACGGCCAAATAGCACCAAAAGTTGAACAGGACAGAAACAGATGAGTAGTGTCCTTGACATGCCCACAACCAGCCACACACAAACGCGTTTCCGAAGGGATAATGACACGAATAGCCAAATTTTCTTTTGTAGGTAATCGTTCCCTAAGCATTCTCCGAGCATTAATAGAGACTTAAGCAATAATTCCCAAGTGTATTGTTTTTGAAATGTTAAATTAAGTAATTAATTTTAATCATTATTAGAAAGTGCTTTCTTAGTCCCCTTGATTTTCAATCAAGTGAATTTCCCATTTTCATTTTTCTTAAAAAAAACTTCAATCAATTTAATTATATTAGACTTTATTTCTTTAATTAAAATCAATTAAATCCACTTTATTTTGCCACTTTGGCTTTTTATCCTCAAAATCATTTAAAAAAAATTAAAATCAATCAAACAAATCACTCGGCTTCAATTGAAATGAGAAAGCTCGGGTACCCAGGCAAAAGACTTTGTCTTCAATTGAAATGAGAAAGCTCTTCGACTCCTGCAAAGTTAAAGGTCAAACAAATATTGACCATATTAAATGAGCCTGTTAAATTTATAGGCTAACACATAGACCTAAGTTTTCCTTTACAAAGAGTTATATTTCTTTCATCAATAACTCTTCGACTACCAATTATGTCAATAAGAGTGGTCAAGGAAAAGCTTTTGTTCCTTATGCACCTGATCAAAAATGGGTTCAGTCGACCTATAAGAATGTCCAACATGGGAAAAACAATGTGGTGAAAGGAAGCACCAGTACTGTTGATAACAAAAATGGTATTGCCTTTGAGTCAAAGAAGTATGCTTACAACAACAATTACAAGGGAAAGAACCTCATGACAAGGACTCAATGGAGAATGTATTAAAGGTCAAAAAAAGGCATTGATGCAAGCCTTGAAGACCAAACTCTTGACACAGAACATGGTTTGGAAGATCTAAGTTCCCTAACCATAGGGGATGACGAGGATAATCATCACATATGAGCAAAATGCTTAGAGAAAAATCACGGTTGTTTAGCCGGAGCATGAGATTAAGAAGGTCTTAGTGTTTGGCAGTTAGCAAAAGATGGTTAAGAAACCATTAGTGAAGATACTATCGAAGTAATTAAGCCGAAGCTTCAGAAATGATGGTCAATTGACCATGGATTTGATTGTATCTTTGACAAGGAATTGATATAGTTCCTAATTGAAAACCAAATGGTAAATTTGACATTAGTTTCCTTGAAATTCAAAGTTTTGGGAAAAAACCAAAAGAGGTGGTTGAAGCCAAAATAGATGTAATTCCGGTTTAGTACCCTTTTGACAGGTTTGTCAATAACAAAATGTGGGGGAAGGAGTTATGTTTATTAAGGTTTTCGTTACAAACTTTGGTTTATTTGCAAATAGTTGTTTGTCCTAGATAATTATTGTCCTGAAAATTGAAAAGCTTTGCCATTTACAATTTGTGTCAAAGGAATGAATTTCATTTGATAATATGTCGAAATAAAAGGCACGTACTGGAGAGTATAAGCCTATTGTGTGAAAATAAAAGGCTTAATTGCACGTTTAGCCCCCTAACTTTCCCAAAGTTGCGATTTTGACCCCCTAAGAAAAAAAACTACAAAACAGCCCCCTAAGTTTTGCAACTATAGCAAGTTTGGCCCCTAAGACTGATATTGACTCAGTCTACGTTGACGTGGCACCCTAAGTGAGGTGCCACGTGTTATTTATTTTTTATTTTTTTTGCCTTGGGGGGTCGAAACTGCTACAGTTGCAAAACGTAGGGGGCTGTTTTGTAGTTTTTTTTCTTAGGGGGCCAAAATCGCAACTTTGGGAAAGTTAAGGGGCTAAAATTGCAATTAAGCCAAAATAAAAATAGCACAAACATCTAAAAAGTTCGACAAGAAAAAAATATTCGGCTTTGAATTAACAAAATGACACAAAACATTGTCGAAGCATTACATTCGGCTTTGAATTAACAAAATAATACAAAACATTGCCGAAGCATTACAAAATTGGACATTGTTATGTCACAACACAACGCATAATACTTTATAAGAACCCTTAACATAGTAACTTCTCAGGGGTTGGTATGGTTCGGTTTGGGATGAAAACTGAATCGAACCAAACTAAACTGTTTGTTAAATTTAAAATATCTGAATCAAACCGAACTGTTTGCATTTTAAACCGAACCAAATTGTTTTGAATTGAACCGAACTGTTTTCGAACCGAACCGAATTGTAATTATTGGTACCATTGTAAAAATATAACAAAACCAAACAAAATCAAACTTTAGAACTTTTAAAATTGAACCGAACTGTTCCGAACCGCACTAAATTGTTTTGAACCAAACCGAATTGCAGTTTAGTTTTAAAACTATTAGTTATGGTTCAGTTTTTTTTTGTTCGATTCAGTTCATTTCAGCAGTTCCGTTCAGGTTTTTTCCCTACCCTCTGCCCCTTGTGTTATCTCACTCTGAATAAACATTCATGTTGGCTTCTAGAGGTATCACTTTCTCCCGAAATATTGTGGAAGATAAAAAAAGTTGAAGCATGTTAAATCTTCTCCTAGAGTTATCATTTTTCCATTTTCTATTGGAAATATAACAGGACTTAAAGTCTGGACTCTGATGGATTGTACTAGGCTTCATAATGAATGTACCCACTTTAAGAAAATTCTGTAATTCCACCAAAATGGAGAGAAATAGATGCATTAAACTGCAAATGGTTGAAAATTGAGCCTGGTTTTCCTCTTCGATGCTTTCTGATTGAATTTTTCTTGTATCAATTAGTCCATTCTTTTTTTAGTCAAACATTTGCTTCTGTAAAATTTTGACTATTTCAAGTGTGATCAGGCATTTCATGAAACTGGACCCAGAAGTATACAAAAGTTGAAGCATGATATCTTCTCTTAGTGTCATCATTTTCTAAGAATCAGTTAAAAAGTTCAGCAGTACGAGAATAGAACTTGAAGGCGATGTAGCATTTCAGATCAAAAGATTGTTTTGACACACGTGGGTTTCCTAAAACCGACCCATACCATAAATTGCTTACATTTTCTTAAATTATTATTGGTGTCTATGTTTTTGTGTTAGTGTCATGGCACGTGCCCGTGTTTGTGTTAGCTTAAAGGTAATAAAAGAAACAAACAACTCCTAACACACAAGAGAAATCAAGATTTTGTGATTAAAAAAAAACAAATAAAACCTTCAACAATCATCTAGTATCATTTTCAGAGAAGGAAATAAGAAAAGCATTCATAAATAATGTACAGTGAGGAAATTAAATGTTAAAACAGAACAAGTGCATAGCAGAAAACCTTGATGCCCTTAAACCACCATGAACCTATACAGTAAATTAAAAAGAGATTGAAAATAAAATGAAACTTCCGAGCAACGAGTCAGAGGTTGAAGAGGATGCCCGAGTCCTCATCACACAACGCCCACGATCATTAACATACTTCTGATCCAGCTGTCCATTTCAATCATTAGGCCCCATTACGTTACACTTCCCGTTTAGATCAAACTTGTTCCCCTAGTAGCAGCAGATGTCTCCATAACATTGAATCAAAATCACCTTAGGAGCAAAGGAACAAAGATCTCATCATTCAACATTTAACACAAAATTACTTATAAATTGTATGTTGTAGCGAAAGAAATCAAAATCAAAAAGAAAGCCAAGTCCAAGGATATATATAGATTACACAATTAAAAGGTAAAACATGTCATTATATCTAATACCTCTGATTAGCAAAGACTTTCTGTTAAAAGTCCAAGGACATGAATATAGCTTAGAAAAATGAGAAAATTATTGGTTTCTGTTTAAAGCTATGTCAATACAGAGAGAGAAAATAATAATTTTAATATGGTAGTGCAGAATGTGATCAACCACAGAATTTGAATTCATGCAATAATCTAAATCACTTTGACAACAAAGTGCCAAGACATTCAATTTATACGAAAATCGTAATCATTTCTTCCTAACAATATAAATTAAAAAATTTTAAAAAAATGAAAACTAAAGTGAAAGGCCAAGTCCTGACCTTGTAATTGGTTGATGCAAGCTAGCTACCGAGTACCGACTTGCTTCTTTTCTCATGATTCATGTTTTGTATACAGACACAAGTCACACAAAAAAAAATTGGAAACTAGATAATTAACACTAAAGAGACCCAACAGAAATACATAGAATTATTTATTTACACATATTTTTGAATTGATGGACTGATTAACAAAGTGCTTCATGTCGATGGAATGATTCATCGTGGTGGCAGGAACCGTAAGATCATTCACTTGCCGCTGTTCAACATAAAAAAGACAGTCTTATTATTATGCCAAACAAAAAACATTACTACTTTCTTATGTCAAAATTAAAAATAACTAGTTAAAAGAAAAATAACATACGGCTTGTACTTGCCTGCGGCAACATCTCATTTCTTCTGCCAAATTTTGTCAAATCATAATAGAAGGGATGTTCCCTCAAAAAAAAAAAACAGAAGGGATGTGACAAAATGAATCCTGCCGCTCTCCTCCCTCCTTTTGATACTTCTCCTTAATTAAAGGACAATCTTTAATCCACAAACTGGAAAGGGAGTTGGGTAGAGCTTCCTCCGGTAATCTCTCAAGACTAGGACAGTTGCTAATATATAGAAATTCGAGGGATTTAAGGTGGAGAAAACCCTCGTTGTTCATTATTCTGAGCTTTGAACAGTTATTCAAATTAAGATACAAAAGAGTTGGTGGCAGCAGATTCTCCTCTGGAAAGGACTCCACGTTTTCAAAATCATCACCAACAAAGAAATATTTCAAGGACTTGATTCCCCACTCCTGTCTTGAAGCAATCAGTTTTGGGCAATTGGTTATTTTAAGACTAAGCAAGTTGCAAGGAAAACCTCCCTCTGGAAATGAATCCAAATTTGGACAATCGACGAACCATAGAGAATAGAGATTGGTGAACAAGTGTAGTGAAAAAGATAAGGAGGAGGAGCACCATCTTGTTATTGAAAGTTCACCAAGAGAATTATAGCAACACAAATCGAAAGTGGGATATTTTAAAGAGCCACTCAAATCCAACTCCAACACTTCAAGAATGGTATTGTTGACGAAAATCTGCTCCACGGAGAACTCCGTGTACTGATTTTCATGAATGACTAACTTTTTCAAGCTGGTCGGCAATTCATTTACCAAAATTCTATCACATCTCTTTATATCTATATCTATGATATTATCACCCTTGGGAATTGATGCTTCCAACATCTTGCAATCATTAATGAACAATTTTTGTAAAGAAGGAAGGTGTTGAGGCAGGGCCATTTTCAATTTGGGACATTCTCTTATATAAAGCTCTTTAAGCAAAGGAAACCCTTCAAGACACAACCATTCCTCCCAATTGTTCATCTTCTCAAATTCCAAAACTTCAAGGGACAAGAATGGAACAATTGTTGAATTGTTGCCATGAAACTCTTCACCAATGATCTTTATTCCATCACAGTCTGAAATAGAAAGCTTCTTGAGAAAGGGAAGCGTCCCAAGTGGTGGCAACAAAGAACATAATCCACAAAACTGTAGATTAAGAGATACTAAGCTTGGTAAATGACAACCCCTTATCCAATTTGGAAAGCTATTACCTTTGTATTTTGAGATGGTAAGCCTCTTCAAGTTTCTATTTGGTTGAAGAGCCTCTAAGACTGACACATTGCTTTCAGCCATTGACTCATCCATTTCTTCTCTTCCGCCATCAAACTTCATATGTAATTCTTCTAAATACTTCTTATCTTTTAAATTTACAATAGCAGCATCTGCAAGATGGTTTAGTTTTGCCAACTCTTTAAGATCAGATACATTCTGCTCTTCCACAATAAAATATGACAAGCTTTGAAGATTGTTTAGATTTCCCATATGCTTTGGCATCTTCTTTATACAAGGGCGTCCATCACTTGGGAGTTTAAGATGACGTAAATTGACGAGTTTGGAAAAATTTGAAGGGAGCTCTGTCAATTCACGACAGCCTTCCAGCAAGAGTGTTTGCAAATTATGCAACATACAAATGGTATCAGGTAAGCTTTCAATCCATGTGTAAGAAAGGTCTAGATAACGCAAAAGTTTTAAATTGCTTATCTCATCAACTAGCTCTAAGAGACAACAACCTCTAAATGATAACATCCGCAAACATTTTAGTCTTGAAAACAGATCATGTTGCACATTGTTTCTTATCAACACATTTTGATCAAAGAGAGAACCGAATATTAGACTACGTATTCCCTTAATCTCACAAATTTGCTCGAGTAATTTATCAACACAACTTGATCGAGGAGAGAACCGAATATGACGTGTTCTTTCAAGGCTACCTTCCACCCTAGCACCCTCTATTTGCATACAAAATTCTCCTGACACTGATTTTGTTAAATCATTGACAAGATCGTGCATGACATAGCGCTCATACGTACCAAATTTTGTTGTACTAAATGATTGTCGGAAAAATGAAATTGACTCAAGATCATGCATGGCATGGTGCTCATATGTACCAAATGATTGTTGGAAAAATGAAATTGACTCAAGCTCACCAAAAATTTCATTACCAAACTCTTCTTCACTTTTATCTGATCCGCAACACCTCAACAAACCTTCTGCCATCCAAATCATGATCAATTCATCTTTTTTAAGTCTATAACCTTTAGGGAAAATGGAACAATAGGAAAAGCAACGCTTTAGATTGGAAGGGAGATTATGGTAACTCAATCTCAGTACTGAGTTAATGTTGTGGTCTACGTTTGATAAACGCCACATATCAGTCTCCAATATATTAATCCATTCATGTTCAGAAAATGTTTTCCGCAAAAGTTGGCCCAATGATTTTATAGCTAAAGGCAACCCTCCACACTTGTTCACTATTTTTCTGCCAATTGATTCAAGATTCGGATATTCAGACACAGTCTTTCCTTTAAAAGCATGTGTCACAAATAAACTCCAACAATTGCTTTTGTCCAATTGTTGTAAATCAAATAACTCTGTCGATTTCAGGACATTATCTGCTACCTCCTTTTCACGTGTTGTCACGATAATCTTACTTCCAAAAGATCCATGGTTAAAGGGAAGTAGTAACAACTCCCAACATTCCGCATCCCCGTTCCAGATATCGTCTAAAACAAGCAAGTATTTCTTGCCCATTAGCTTGTGTCGGAGTTGATGTTGGAGTAGATTCAAGTCTTCACCATCTGCTGAAGAATTAAATGAATTGATAATTGCTTTGGTGAGTCCAACAGCATCAAAAGATTCTGAAACGTAGACCCATGCTTTAAGTTCAAAATGGTCCTCTATCTTGTTATCGTTGTACACAAGCTTAGCAAGGGTGGTTTTCCCCATCCCTCCTAAACCGACTATGCTGATTATTGGAACCTGGTTGCCACTATCATTGCTTTCAAGTAAAACCTTGATTAGTTTTTCCTTATCAACATCTCTACCATATATGCTCGACTCATCCATGAGAGCTGTAGATGACAACCTTTTTGAAGGTTTCCAACTGACTAAGCCTTCGTTACTAGCATAAGGACCTTCTCCCAATCTCAACTCTTTCTTCTGCTTTGCAAGAAGTTCTAGTTTATCCAGTTATTCATTGAGCCTAGATTCAAATGGAATTCTAGATAAAGCTGAAACCAAGCCCAATAAATTGGTGGTAAGTGGTTCAGATTCGGCTTTCAGGTTATTTAGCATTGCATCAGTAGAAATCTCATCTAATAGTTGGTCTGCTTCATAAACAACATGTTTAAGTTCATCAAGCCACTTCTTCACATATTTGCTTTGGTACTGCTTTATCTCTGCTTCGTCCAGTACTTCATTGATAGAATCAAGCGCATTATTAAGTTCTTTCGCAAGGGCATCAACATTGTTACGACTGAAGTAGTCTCTGATATCAACCGAAGCTAACTTCTCGATAATCAATTGAAAGGAAGACTGAAGAAACGCCCCAGCTACTAACTCTGCCATGATATAATGCCTCTGCAAAATAGAAATGTGTTCTTTCTGTCAAGTAAAATTAAATGAAACAAGAATTATATTTATGCATAATAATATATGAATATCTCTCATACATGATACAATGCTTATTATGATTAACTTACCAATGGGTGTTTTCAATGGGTGTTTTTTTATGCCAATAAAATATGGAAAATTCTATGGTGAAGTCGTGAAAATGACTTTTCTGATGAAGTTAACACTATAACATCAAAAATGTAGTGAGTAACACCCCACTGTTTGTACAATGGCATCAAAAGTTCAGTCCCCATAATATCATCAATTCATCACATTAACAAGACTACACTTAATCTAATTTTATTCTACTTTGTTTTAAGTGTAACACCCCACAAAGTGTAACACTTAAGACTATCACATAATATCATCAAATTTGTTTGCATGTTAAAGATGCCAACGATAAAATAGTACATGTAAGTCCAAGATGTTGCAAACATTACTAAATGAATTACTATTGATCATTAATCAGTAATCAACAATTTAAAAATAAATCAAACATTAAAATCAAAATTAACTTTTTCAAAAGAGTCAGTTTTCTGACTTCACCGTAGAAGCTCCCATAAAATATATCTCAAAAATCAAAGAACACGAAAAAAATAGTCAAAAACTTATCTCTTTTTTACTTTCTAATCCCATATTCAACCATTCTAATTAGTAATAGAATAGAATGTAGAATGCATCCTAATCCTAAACATACCAATAAAAAAACAATGTTGGATTGTTAGAAACACTGGTGTGTTAATCCATGTAATTTACGAGTAATAAGCTAGTTTTTTTGTTTTTTATCTAATCATATGTATATTTTTTTTTGTTTTTCAATATTAAAATAAGCTTAATGCGTAGAGGGACTAAAAATAAAATGTGATATATTTATGGAAAAAAAAACATTGTTTAAAATAATAAACAATTGTATGTATCAATTGCATCTTTCAAAGGCGCTCTTTAGCGACTCATTTGTAAAAAATAATGTGAAAATAATGAAGGTACCTACCAAAATAATATTAATAAGTGGACTAATGTCATTGATCTCCTTTTAGCGTGAATGGGAATACGTAAGAGTTGATTTTTTTTTAAAAAAATTGTTTTTATACACACAAAAAAGTTTTTTTAATAGAAAAGGACATGCAACTGTTTAAAATAGAAGGTTAGTCTTGTAATTTTGTATTTCACTTATTACAATTAACCCTTAAAAAAACTCATTATAATTAACCCTTGAAAAAAAAAAGTTCTTATTTGAACAATTATTTTGTTAACAACTTTTGAAACAACCATAGATTTACAAACAAAAAATAGGTATTGACATGAAAAACAAAGTAATAGATTGATACAAATATTTTGTGAGTATGAGAGAAAAAATTACTTCAAAAGTTATCATAAAATAGTTGTATAAATATCATTTATCAGAAGAAAAAAAAAATCATTATCATAATTAACTTAAATATAACTGGGACAACAGATCACATAACATAATTTGAAAGATTAACTTTTATTAAAAGAGGAAAAGATTACCCGAAAGTGTGAGAGCAAACAATAAACTAAGATCTTTGTGAGAAAAACACCAAACTGGGTGGGATCTGTCAAGGAAATAGAGAAAGATTTAGAGGCAATATAAATGAAATTTGAGTACCAACGGAAATTAAGAGTAAAAAATTTGTTTACTAAGATTAGAGAGAGAAATTACTTGAAAGTGAGTGGAACAAACAAAGTGAATAACTTGAAAGATCTCCCAACGAAAGAAAGACTTAGAGGAAGCAGAACATGATATCAACTGATGAGTTTATTTTAGAGGAAATAAACTGTTGAGTGGGGAGTGACTTTTCTACGAAGTTTGGCAAATTATTGGAGTATACCTTCGGTCACGTATACAAGCAAAAATTTATGTTTTAGATTCATTTAATAAATGATGCATGTGGTTTCTTAAGGATCCACAACCAAGTAATTGCATGTGTCACACATTGACCATAAACAGCAGCGTGTAAAACTTCCTTACTTCCTACCACTTGCCAGGCAATACGAAGGTAAAGTCATTTTTTTGGTTTTAATTTTCATGACTTCGAGTCTTTCTATACCAAACAAAAGCATGGCACCTTCCCACCACTTGCCAGCCAAGACAAAGGCAAGTATCTTTTTCTCTTTCTATGAATTAAATATTTTTCATTTTTGTTTTCATGTTAGCTTTACGATAAAAGACCGTAAATTATGTTGGATAAATGTATCTCAGTTGTTAGCTATCATCGAACATTATTTATATGTGTCAAAGTTTGAAATTTGAATTTTTTTATTTTTTATACTTTTAAAATGTGAGTCTAACTACTAGATTGTCTTGTCTGACAAATAAAATGATGTAATTAACTGCAAATTAAAATATGATTTCTTCTAAATTATTGTATTATTGCTTCGAAATATGTATTTTTTTATATTAATATTGTATAATATTATTTTGCCTAGAATACACCTCAAATACAAGAAATAGAATTCCTTAAGAAAAACCATGCAGTCACGAATTCTACTCAATTATAATCGTTAAATCGAGATCATACAATTTAAATTTTAGTGCAGAAATACTAAATATAAAACTTAAAATATAAACTATTTGATTTGAATCCAACTATGGATCACAATGAACCGTTTCCACTGCCAAATTATTGGAGTATAGTTATTAATGTTTGTCATCAACGACCCCATGACCAAGTAATTGCAAGGAGAGATGATATGTTGACACCCTATGTGGCAACATACTGTAACACCCTAATTCTTAATGTTGATTTAATAAATAATGTGTATAAATTTAAATAAAAAGGATGTTACACATACTCATCACTCATTCATTCGAATAATAAATAATACGTCATATTTCATAATGCGGAAAATACTTCAAAAATATTTCATAAAATAAACGAATCTGATTCTCAATCGTCGCACTAGAAAATATCATAATGATTTCAAATACTTAACTTTCTTAAATTAAATAGGCTTAATAGCAATTTTAACCCCCTAAGAAAAAAAAACTATAAAACCGCCCCCTAAGTTTTTTTCCTGTGACAGTTTTGGCCTTAGGCCAATTTTGACTCGGTCAACGCACACGTGGACGCCACATGTGTATTTTAATTTTTTTTAATTAAAAATAAAAATAAAAATATTTTTTAAATAATTAAAAAATAAATTTTTTTAATTAAACAAATAAAAAAAGTGTTTTTTAATAAAAAATATTAAGAAAATTATTTTTAAATAATTAAAAATATCAAAAAAATTAATTAAAAAAATTAATTATTTTTTAATTACAAAAATAAAAAAAAATTAAATAATTAAAAAATAAAAAAATACACGTGTGCTTTGACCGAATCAAAATTGGCCTAGGGGGCCAAAACTGCCATAGGGGCAAAACTTAGGGGGCGGTTTTGTATTTTTTTAAAGGGCCAAAATCGCAACTTCTTGAAACTTAGGGGCTAAAAATGCTATTAAGCCAATTAAATATTCAACATTTGACCATAACTCTAGTGTTAAAGATCAGAGCACATGATTATTCGACTACGTAAATAACTAGATGATAGCTATGGAAGTATATCTCCGTCGCTACCTTCTAAACGTCCCGCAAACTAGATCCCCTCGTCCTGAGGGTACGTACCCCAAGAGTACATACACCATAATACACAACAATATGCTTTCTCCTTTCTCCTTGTGTATTCTCTCTCTTTCTCCTTTGTTGTTCTATCTTTTGTTTGTGTTTATAACTGTCACCCACGTTGTTTTGATTGCTTGATTAATTTGCTCAACACATCAAGAATTTTATTGGTGTGATTTCTAAGGAATTCACAGCAAATATCACCGGACATTATTTATTTTTTTGAAGGATCGCCGAACATTATTTGGTTTTAGGGATGAAAATGGTATCGATGGGTATGAATAATAGTCATCCACATACTATCCGTAAAATGATAACCATGGAGCATTACAGAAAAGCTTTTGATACAAATTTTTTGAAAGAACCCTTCACATGTCACAACCTTCTAATACTCAGTAGGATTAAGAATGTGAATGAAAATCTCCGAATCACACCAAGTACTATTGCCAAGAAGACATATGATGGAAACTGGTTTTAATTTAAAAGAATTGAAACTGAAATAAATTTTTCATTACTTAATAGAGACTAATTACAACAACAGAAGAGAAAAATAGCGAGAAGAAAAGGATTTGAGTGCAATGCGACAGTTTACATTGGCTTCCCTTGAAATGTAAACATGGTCTGTTGCCAATAAATATGTTAGAACAGAAAACCGGTTCAAAAATCAAGATTTAAGAAACAATAAACGCAAGTAACGAACACATGATGTTTGGTAATGAAGATCAGCCAATATTGCCTAGGTCTCCGACTGCAGAGCAGCTGCAGTTCCTTTGTATTATCAGTGAAAGATTAGGGTTCAATGTACAACTTATACTCAAATACAACAATTCATATTACAACATCCTCCCTAAATCGTACCCCTGTTCACCACGCGACAACAAATGTTTGAACATGTCTCTCTTGCTCTGCTTGATTGACCTTGCCCTCGTACCAAGTTATCATTAACAATGATCCATATACTCAGTAACAGCTGACAAACATTGTTCGTTTTACTCATTTCTTGGTCTTTTCCCTCTTTGAAGTTGGATAGTTTTTTTCTTTATCATCATCTTCTGAGATTTTCCTCCTATTCTTGTACCTCTTTTCTCTTCAGAAGCTTGCTTCCAGATTTTTTTAACAACTATTAGGTATGTTTGTACCAGCATTTTCTTTCAACAGGAACAAATTTGTAACCAGGAGTTTCATAACACCACACTGCCTAGTTCATCAAACTACAGTCCTGATCTCATTGTTTTGATCTGACATATAAGATGAATTGTTATTACAGATGTGTTAAGCATGGCGAATAAGATAATAATGTACAATAAGTGTAAATAGTAAAGGACAAAAAAAAATACAAACTTTCTCACAAAAATAAAGAATAAAAAACTGACCAAAAATAATTTTAGCATTGAGATGGAAGAAAAAAACCAAACAATAGATTAATCTTCATGGAGTTTCTGAAAAGACAACTAAACCATTCTACAATTTTCTCTAAAATCAGAAATTTTTAGGAGATGATAATGAGAAATTACATTGACGAAGGAATCTGCAATTGCCTTTCTTGATCACTTTGAGAACATAGGAAAGTGTTCAATATGTTCTTCTTTCACCAATCTACGATTCAGCACGAGATTTGCAATTGAATCCGTACTGTCGACAACTTGAAGCAAAAAATTGCATCACAATATCCCTATGCTTCATACAAACGTACAACATAAGGTTGCACCTTTTTGGTTCATAAGTTCCTATGTGATAAAGAATAACATGTCATTATATCCGAATACTTCTGATTAGGCTCTCTTTAAAGTGTAACCTGGAGAAATAACAGTCATTGATTAAACAAAGAAAATCTCAAGTAATCAACTCCGCAGATGCATCCATGAATTAATAAACGCATGCACATAAAAATTTGTATGTATTTTACACAATAAAAGATAGAGCATTATATAAATTGAATATAAATGTAGTCCAATCAAACTATGCATTCAATGCATTAATTTTCAACTATACAAAGATCTTGATGAATTTTTTAAAACTCTTGTAATTTGCTTGTCTCCAAGAGATAAATGATTGAAACTTACCTCATCAACTCACTTAAAAAATGCAGATGTTGGACTTGGATACAGGATAGTTAAACATTTATCTGGTGTGTACAGAGCTCTCAATTCCTTGAAACCATCAACATCTGCAAAACACATCCTCCTTCAGAAATACTTCAATGAATTGTGCCCCTTTTGAAAGTTCAAATAAGCACACTTCGAAACTAATTTACCTATGAGAAGTGACAAATATGAATATCCATGAAATTAATTGTAAAGGATCTCAACAATTTAAACCTTTTTTTTATAAATATATAGAATGAATAAACATTGAAAATGAAGAAGGCCATGAAATGGTTTTTGATTAATTTTTTGTTAAATATAGAGACTGCAGAAGTTGTATCTTATGCAAAACTTATTATGATGATATATCTTTCTTAGGAAGACACTGTTTCTCTTTGTGGCTATGTCAATAGAGGGAGCTATGCCGCTGCCAAAATCGCAACTTTGAATAAGCAAGTGTAGAATCTTATCAAGTATCACCAAAAGTAACTTCATTAAAAAGAGTACAAGGACAATAAGAAAATAGTGGAACTTTATTGTTTTATTTACACATAATTTTTATTTGATGTAATGGTTAAGAAAGAAATTCATACTTCACCAATTTAAAGGAGGGACCACAAACAGGATCCTGTTTGTGCTTCATGGCAGAAACAATGGTTTGTCGTGGTTACAGAACATAGTAAGATCCTTCAGGTTACATGAGAGAAGTGGAGGGCAATGAAAGTATGGTTTCAATTCTCCTGTAAGAAAGATGTCAGAAACGCATTTGCGAATATATATCAAATATCCGGCCTTGTTGGTAAAAGAAAATTGGCCAATGTTCGACAGAAAATCAAAATATGAGTGTGGTGAACTTGCCTGCTTTAACATCTCATTTCTGCCGCTGAATACAGTCAATCTGCACAGAAGAGATTTGACAAATTATATTTCAACGCTATCCTTCCTCCTTTAGGTACTTTTGCTTGTGTAATGAACAATAAGTAATTGTAATCTCGAGAAGACCGTCGTGGTTCATTATTCTTAGCTTTCATCATTCTTTCAAAATAGTGTCAAGCTAGGTGACTAGAGACTCTCCTCTGGATGGGAAGGACATTGCATTTTCAAAGCTTGGAGTTGAGTATACTTCTCAGATTTCATCTCCTGATGGCAATGCAGTGCATAGAATGGTCACTTATTTCTCTGAAGCAGTCGAAACAAGAGAGTCCAAAAATTTCCTGGTTTTAACCAGAAGCTGAAATGGTATTGGACCAAATGGCCTTTCATGACAGGAGAAGCTGAAATTGTTAGGTAGTTCTAACCAACAGGAGCCATCTTTCAATCTGCAGACAAAAGAACAATGCACATAGCTCAGAGGACTTTCACAGAGTGGCTCGAGATAGATATGGCTGATGCATATATTCTATCAATGGCATGAGAAATCAACAACCAAAACTAATGGTGATTACTGAACTAGAATCAAATCTAAACGGATGTAATTGAATACAGAGAATTGACCGAGAAATGTACCATGTCCCAACTAATCGTATGGAAAATGATACTGAAACTAAATAAATGTACTTTTACATCTGATATGTAGGCTTGAGTATGTTGATTTCTCATGTAAGTATCATTTGCATAGTCTTCCTAAAAAAGATGACTTGTTCAACCTCAAATTTGGACACTATAACAGCTAAAAGTGAAGTCAAATTATTTTTCACCATACATTAAACAATGAGTGGATGTCAAAACTTCTGTATCCTACTATATTTTCACTCCCCTCCTTTTGTTAAATTTTTCTAATTTCCTATTTTCATCTACTCAGTTAAGGGTGGCCTAAGAATGCTGTGGGCACTTACTAAGCTGTTTTCAATAGCAAACTCAACAGCATGAGCATGTCTGATACAAATTATTCTGCCTTTCAATGTGCAAGGTCAACTCCCTATCTTCCTTCAGTTTTGATAATTATGCCATACAGCTGCATTTTTCAAAGTAAAATACACTTCATGATTCAAATGAGCACTATTAAAAAGCTTTTAAAACAACTTTATTTGCAAGAAGCCTTTATAAGTAACAACCTTCTAATGCTCAGTAGCCTTTATAGTGTTCCGTTTCCTGTAAAAAAGAGTAAGCCACGGTTAGTATTTTCTGGTTGCTTTAAAAATTTAATCTGATTTTTAGTATTTTATGTTGCTAATTTATTCTCTCCTACCTTGGTACATAAATCTCTCAATTCCTCAAAAACATTATGGTTTTCATAAGACATCGTCACCTTCTATTCTCAATTCCCGCGTTTTCTGCACAGACACAAAATGAAAAACAGACAATTAACATTAAAGAGACCAAAAAAGAATAAGAATGTATTCAAATTTTCACTATTCACCAAGAAAATAAAGATTGAGATTTTCACCAATTGTCCAACTATCCATAACGTGTTTGCACTACGTGGTGGTGGCAGAAACGACCCAATTGTGCTGCTCATTGTATATACACATTATGTTTAATTGTATCCCACCGCATTCCTTTCAGGGTACCGCTTCTTAATTAATGGACAATTATTAATCTCCAAACTATAAAGGGAGTTGGGTAGACTCTGTGCTGGAAAGTACTCAAGACTAGGGCAGTTGTAAATTCTAAGATGGCTGAGAGATAGGAGATGGAGAAAACCCTTGTAGTTCATTATTCTTAGCTTTGAACAATTAGACAACCAAAGAGTGCGAAGAGTTGGTGGCAGCAGATTCTCCTCTGGGAAGGACTTTACGTTTTCAAACTCATCACTAACTTTGAATTCTTTCAGAGAAGTGAGTTGGTACAAACCCCACTCCTCTCTTGAAGCAATCAGTTTTGGGCAATTGGATATTTCGAGGTGGCTCAAGTGGGATGGCAAACCTTCTTCGGGAAACATTGTCAGTTTTGGGCAATCGCATATTCTTAGGTTGTTCAAGTTGGAAGGCAAACCTCCCTCGGGAAAAGATTCCAGCCTTGAACAACTGTACAAATTCAGAGAACGAAGATTGTTGAACAAGGCAAAAGAGAACTTTAGCCAGTCTAGTGAAAAAGGCAAGAAGGAGGAGCCCCATCTTTTAATTGAAAGTGTGCGAAGAGAATTATAGCAACACAAATGGAAATAGGGACAGTTTACAAAACCTTTAAAATCAAACTCCAACTTTTCAAGAATAGTATTGTTGACTAAATTTTGCTCCACGGAGAAATCAGTGTACCCATTTTCACAAAGGACAAACTTTTTCAAGCTGATCGGCAATTCATTTACCAAAATAATATCACATCTCTGTATATCTAACTCTATGATATTATCACCATTAGGAATTGAAGCCTCTAACTTGTTGCAATCACTAATCTCCAGTTTTTGTAAAGAAGGAAGACGTTGAGGCAGGGCCCCTTTCAATTTGGGACAATTCTTTATAGAAAGCTCTTTAAGCAAAGGAAACCCTTCAACACAAAACCATTCCTCCCAGTTGACCATATCCTCCAATTTCAAAACTTCAAGGGAATTGAACGGAACATTTGTTGAACTATTCCCAGAAAACTCTACACCAATGACCTTTATTTCATTACAATTTGAAACATAAAGCTCTTTGAGAGAGGAAAGTTGCCCAAGTGGTGGAAAATGGGAACATAATCCACAGTTTTGCAGTTGAAGATATACTAAGTTGGGTAAATGACAACCCCTTAGCCAATTTGGAAATCTAACACCTCCGAATTGTGTGATGCTGAGCCTCTTCAAGTTCCTATTTGGTTGAAGAGCCTCCAAGACAGACACATTGTTTTCAGCATTTGGGTTGGACATTCTTCTCCAATCGAAATCCAAATGTATTTCTTCTAAATACTTCTTATATTTTAAAATGGTTTTCGGAGCATCTGCAAGATCATTGACATTACCCAACCCTTTAATGTGAATTGTTCCGTGAAGATGGTTTAGTTTCCCCAAGTCATTAAGATCATATCCATTCCGATCTTCCACATGGAAATAAGGCAAGGCCTGAAGATTGTTTAGATTTCCAATATGCTTTGGCATCATCTTTATACAAGGGCCTCCGAAAAGATCACAAGGGAGTTCAAGATGACGTAAATTGATGAGTTTGGAAAAATTTGAAGGGAGCTCAGTCAATTCACAACAACCTCCCAACAAGAGTGTTTGCAAATTATACAACATACAAATGGTATCAGGTAAACTTCTAATCTCAGTGCCAGAAAGGTCTAGATAACGCAAAAGGTTTAAATTGCTTATATTATCAACTAGCATTGAGAGACGACAATTTTTAAATGATAACATCCGTAAACATTTTAGTTTTGAAAATATATCATCTTGCACCTTGTTGCTTATCGACGTACCCGTGTAGCCTTCTAGTATAAGAGTACGTAGTCCGTTAAGCTTAAAAATTGGCTCTAGTAATTTATCATCACCAATTGAGTGAAGAGAGAACCAAATGTGACGTGTCCTTTCAAGGACACCTCCCACCTTAGTACCCTCTATTTGCATACAGAATTCTCCTAACACTGATTTTGCTAAATCATGGACAAGATGGTGCATGAAAAAGTAGTGCTCATATGTACCAAATGATTGTTGGAAAAATGAAATTGACTCAAGATCACAGAAAATTTCATTACCCAACTCTTCTTCACTTTTGTCTGATCCATAAACCTTCAGCAAACCCTCTGCCATCCAAAACTTGATTAATTGACCTTTATGAAACCAATAACCTTTGGGAAATACAGAACAATAAGCAAAACAACACTTTCGATTAGAAGGGAGATTATGGTAACTCAACATAACTACAGAGTTAATGTTGTAGTCCCCGTCTGATAAACGCCACATGTCGGTATCCAAAATCTTAGTCCATTCATTTTGAGAGAATTTTTTACGCAAGAGTTGGCCCATTGTCTTTACAGCTAAAGGTAACCCTCCGCACTTGTCCACTATCTTCCTGCCAATTAATTCAAGATTTGGAAACTCAGAGATATTCTTGCCATGAAAAGCATGTGTCACAAATAAACTCCAACAATCATTTGTTTCCAATTGCTGTAAATCAATTAACTGGCTAGATTTCAGGACAGATTCTATCTTTTTGTCACGTGTTGTCACAATAATCTTACTACCTGAAGTTCCATGATTAAAGGGAAGTAGTAACTGGTCCAAACTTTCCTCATTTGCGTTCCAGATGTCATCCAAAACAAGTAGATATCTCTTGCCAGTTAGTGTTTGCTGCAATTGTTGTTGGAGTAGATTGAGAACAGATTCATCATCTGCTGAAGAATCAAATGACCTGAGAATATCTTTGGTGAGTCTAATAACATCAAAAGATTCTGGAACATAGACCCAAGTTTTAAGTTCAAAATGTTCCTCTATCAAGCGGTCATTGAACACAAGCTTAGCAAAAGTGGTCTTACCAATCCCTCCTGGACCCACTATACCGAGTATAGGTACTTCACTATCATTGCCATTATCTGAAAGTAAAATTTCGATCATTTTATCTTTATCACCATCCCTTCCATATATGCCCGACACATCCTCTAAATATGTAGTTGGCAGTATTTCTGAAGGTTCTGAACTAACTCGAACTGCATTACGAGCACGAGTTCCTTTTTCTAATTGTAGTTTATCCTTCTGCTCTTCAAGAGAATCTAGGTTCTTAATCAAATCTTTGATCCTCGATTCAAATGGATTAGTAAAAGTTGGAATGAAGTTGAAAATATTTCTAGTAGAAGGTTGAGATTCGGCCTTCAGCTTCTTCATTGGTTCATCGGTTACAATCTCATCTAATAGTTGGTCAGCCTCATACATAGCATGTTTAACATCACCAAGCCACTTCTTTACGTCTGGATTCTCATATTGCTTCTTCTCTGCATCATCCATCACTTGGTTGATAGAGTTGAGTATAGACTTAAATTTGTTCACCGGCGTGTCAAGTTTGACTTTGCAAAAGTAATCGATGAAATTACTTGAAGCCAACCTCTCAAGAACCACATCAAATAAAGAAGAAAGAAATGCCCCAACAACCATCTCTGCCATGATTTTTCTGTAACACAATGAAGGATAAGAGATATTAGTGTGCATAAATCTGTATGTCTATTTAAAATTAAAAATATAAAAAAGTTTGAAAAAAAATGTCTATTTAAAATAGAAAATATTAAAAATTTTAATACTTAAAATTTAACAGTTGACTTTAAAATTTAGTTCTAGTCTCTCTTTGACGTTTGTCACGATTAGGAATGGAAATAGGTTACAACGACCGTCATGGGGTTATAATGTAGTCTCTCATGTTGAGATTTGTTACTGTCAGCTGCACTAATTGACCAAGTCTTTAGGAGAATTTGTTTTAATATTTCAGTTTTTAATTATCTAATAAAGTAGTGGCTAAAGATTAGGAGTTAGTTACTCAATATTTGTTTTTTTATTTAAGTTACAACTTTGTATTTGACAGTAGTTTTCCAATTGAATAAAGTTTCAGTATTTCCCTTCCTATTTGATGAGTTACGTATAATCACCAACAAATTGGCATCAGAGCCTTCTTCTTAGAGGGACTTGTGAGTGAAGTGAGTGAAACCCACCATAAAAGCTTAAACACTATTCCTCAATTCATCAAACTGATGGATTCAGAAACACCCTACAAAGCCCTACCATTACCTGTGTTTGATGGTGAAAACTGTCATATATGGGCAGCAAGAATGGAGGCGTATTTAGAGGCAAATGACCTTTGGGAAGCTGTTGAGGAGGACTATGAAGTTCTTCTTTTGTCAGACAATCCAACAATGGCTCAGATAAAAATGACAAGGAAAGGAAAACAAAAAAGTTAAAAGCAATAGCTTCTTTGTTTGATGTTGTCTCAGAAGAAATCTTCACTAGAATTACGACCATCAGATCAGCATTTGAAATATGGAATTTCCTCGAAACTGAATATGAAGGAGATGAAAGAATTAGGGGAATGAAAGCACTTAATTTGATTCGAGAATTTGAGATGCAAAAGATGAAGGAGTCTGAAACAATCGAAGAGTATACAAATAAACTTATTAGTATTGCTAACAAAGTAAGATTGCTTGGTTCTGAATTGTCTGATTCAACAATAGTTCAGAAAATACTCGTGACTATCCCTGAAAGATTTGAAGCAACTATCACTTCCTTGGAAAATACCAAGGATATGTCAAAGCTTACCCTGGCAGTGCTCGTAAATGCCATCCAGGCCCACGAACAAAGAAGAGTGACAAGATCTGAAGGTTTAGTGGAAGAAGCATTACAAGCTAAATTAAAAATCAGCAAAGGAGAAAAGAGCATGGGAAATAAGTTTAAGAAAAGTTTCAACAAACAATAAGGAGTTGGAAGGGGACTAGTTACATAAATGAAGAAACAAATAGAGAATTTCCTACTTGCAAGCATTGTGGAAAATTCGGTCATCCTTCTTTTAAATGTTGGAGAAGATCTGATGTGAAGTGTGACAAGTGCAACAAACTTGGGCATCACGAGAGAATCTACAGAAGCAATTTTCAACAAAGTAATGAGGCTCAAGCTGAAGATCAACAAGAGGAAGAGCAGTTGTTTGTAGCAACATGTTTTACAAGCACTAGCTCTAGTGAATGTTGGCTAGTGGATAGTGGTTGTACCCATCACATGACCCATGATAAAGAAATATTCAGAGAGATGGATAGATCACAAGTATCAAAAGTTAGAATCGGTAATGGTAAACTCATTGCCATCAAAGGAAAAGGAATTGTGGCCATTGAAAGTTGCACATGTACAAAGCTAATTTCTGATGTTTTATATGTACCTAACATTGATGAAAACTTGCTGAGTATGGGTCAATTACTTGATAAAGGATTTAAAGTCATCTTTGAAAATAAGCAATGTTTGATCAAAGATGCCAATGATAATGTAATTTTTAGCATTAAAATGAGAAGCAAAGGTTTTTCATTTGATCTAATGAAGGAGGAGCAAATAGCTTATCCAGCTACTGTTAATAGTACAGAGATATGGCACAAAAGATTAGGCCATTTTCATCATGCAGCGGTACTGAATTTGCAAAGAAAGGATATGGCTCAAGGCTTGCCTCACTTAGATGCTGAATTACCAAGCTGCAAGGCATGTCAGTATGGTAAGAAAGCAAGATTAACGTTCACGCAAGCAACCTAGAGAGCAATAGAGAAGCTGCAACTGATTCACACAGATCTGGCTGAACCGCAAAGAACTGCTTCGCTTAAAGAGAGCAAATACTACATTGTCTTTATAGATGATTACACCAGAATGTGTTGGATTTATTTTCTCAAGTCCAAGTCAGAGGTTGAAGGGGTATTTTGGAGATTTAGGAATGGGATTGAAAAGCAAAGCGATTGCATGATTCAAGTTTTGAGGTCTAATAATGGCACTGAGTACACTTCAAAACAATTCATTATGTTTTGTGAGCACGCAGGCATTGAGCATCAACTTATAGCTCCTTACACCCCTCAACAAAATGGAGTGAGTGAAAGAAAGAATAGGACAATAATGGAAATGGTCAGATGCATGCTTCATGAGAAAGGGTTGCCTAAGGAATATTAGGCAAAGGCTGCAAACACTGTTGTACTTTTACTTAATAGACTTCCCACCAAAGCAGTAGACGGAAAGCCAATAGTTGATCCTTTGCAAAATCCAAATGAGTTAGTTGATGATCCTCCTGTAAGAGGTACTAGATTGCTTTATGATGTTTATGAAAGATGCAATGTTGCAGTCCTTGAACCTGCAGGATATTGGGATCCAAAAGAAGATCCCAAATGGAAGGCTACAATGCAGGAGGAGCTTACCATGATTGATAAAAACCAGACTTGGAAACATGTTAAAAGGTATGAGCATAAAAGAGTCATAGGGGTGAAGTGGGTGTTTAGAACAAAGCTAAACGCAGATGGATCAATCAACAAGCATAAAGCCAGGTTAGTAGTTAAAGGGTATGCTCAAATTTTTGGAGTAGATTTCTTTAATAAATTTGCTCCAGTTGCAAGGCAAGATACTATTAGAATGTTGTTAGCTATTGCAGCACAAAGGGGATGGAAAATATGTCATCTTGATGTCAAGTCAACATTTTTAAATGGATTTCTAGAGGAAGAAATATATGTTGAGCAACCTGAAGGTTTTGTTGTGAAAGGGCATGAAGATAAGTTCTATATATTAAAGAAGGCCTTGTATGGTTTGAAACAAGTTCCAAGAGCTTGGTACAACAGGATTGATGAGTACTTAGGCCCCGTTTGGATAAACAGTTTATATAGATGCTTATAGCATTAGGGCTTATAACATTAGAGCTTACATCATAAGCTCTTATACTTGATAAGCTAT
>Ga0315914_1003465_pt1 | contig 23960 bp, 21 predicted proteins | sample MpolenodulesMG_FD_203920 | JGI IMG/M metagenome (GOLD analysis project Ga0315914, IMG submission 203920) | Medicago polymorpha root nodule microbial communities from Los Angeles, California, United States - elongated nodules | ecosystem: Host-associated > Plants > Roots > Nodule | place: USA... | reverse complement strand
TTATTAGTATTCAAAATTACATTAAACTTGAATTAATTTCAATTATAGAAAGTAAACTCACTAAATAAGAGATAAAAAACAATGATTTAGGAAAAAAAATCTGTAATACTTGTTGACAACAACAATCATTTAGGAAAAAAAATCTTTAATATTAGATACAAAAGTTTAGTATTCAACTTTGAAGTAATTTCAATTATAGAAAGTAAATAAACTCATTAATTAAGAGACAAAAACCAATTTTTTTTAAAAAGAAACAAAATCCATTCAACAATAACACTTTTGTTTACCACCGAAAATTAAGTTTTTTTTTTGTAACTTTTTTTATTTCTAGCTGAAGTAGCAAATATCATCTAAAACTCATACATTAAACAACAATAATTTGAGTTCGAACTCGGATAAAGTTGCTTAATTGTAGATTGAACTAGTCTTTACCTACTTCTTAAAATGATGTTTTTTTTTGGTTACATCTTTTTGATTCCGCAGCCGTCGGGAACTTCTTAAAATGAAGTTTAACAAGAATAAGTTAAACTTTTTTCTGGTATCGACATTTTGATTTGACGGAAGAGTGACTCTGATAATATGAAGTTCAATTAAAAGATAAATAACGTCCGATAAAAATAGTTTCTTCTAAAAATTGAGCATAAATTCTTGTAAGCAATTTGTTATTTGAAGAAATTTATTAATGATTTGAGATCAGTTACTTTGATTTTATTTTAGATTTAGATTAAATCCTTGTAATGAATTCTATTTTGAATTATATATTACCAAAAACAGTATCTTACTAGTTCCTAATTTCCAGTGTCACACCGTAATTTTACACTGTCCTCTCGCACACTTTTCTTTCTACTTCTTTCTTTCTTTCTATCACATTCACTTCACACTCCTTTCTCCATCTTCCACCTTCAATTTCAATTTCAATTTCATTTCAATTTCACACATTTACTTTCTAGGGTTAGGGTTTCTACATTCTCATGTGAAACCCAACCTCTCCGATCCACCTCCGATATGGGTAACTGCTGCAGATCTCCGGCCGCCGTCGCACGCGAAGATGTCAAATCCTCTTTCTCCAACCACGACCACCCTAAACGAACCGAAACCACCGCCAACAAAAAATCCCCTCCGGTCACCGTCCTCGCCGCTACCAAAACCTCCGACAACATGGAGGACCGTTACCTCATCGACCGTGAACTCGGCCGCGGCGAATTCGGCGTAACCTATCTCTGTATCGACCGTGACACTCGCGAGCTACTCGCCTGCAAAAGCATCTCCAAACGGAAGCTACGAACCGCCGTTGATGTTGATGATGTTCGCCGTGAAGTTGCTATCATGCGCCATTTGCCTAAGAGTTCGAGTATTGTAACGCTTCGTGAAGCTTGTGAGGATGATAATGCTGTTCATCTTGTTATGGAGCTTTGTGAAGGTGGGGAGCTTTTTGATCGGATTGTTGCTAGAGGGCATTATACGGAGAGAGCGGCTGCCGCGGTTGCGAGGACGATTGTGGAGGTTGTGCAGCTTTGTCATAAGCATGGAGTGATTCATCGCGATCTTAAGCCGGAGAATTTCTTGTTTGCGAATAAGAAGGAGAATTCGCCACTCAAAGCTATTGATTTTGGGTTGTCTATTTTCTTTAAGCCAGGTATGGAACTGAATCTGAGGTTTAGTGGGAGTGATTATTTGAGTTTTATGTGTAGTGAGTGTGTTTGGTTTGAAATTTGAAGTTGCTTAAATTAGAAATTTTCTTAATTTAGCTAATCTTTTTAGGGTTTATTGTTAAAATTGATGCTTAATTGATAATTAGCGCTGCAATTGGTTGGTGGGTATAGCATATTCAATAGGATTAAATTTTATTGGGAAAGTGGGTGTGATTTGTTGGTATTTTGACAAGGTTAATTTTTTTCTCACCATCTTTAAAAGTTTGATTTTGAATTTGATTTACTTTGATTGGAATACCTTGGAAATGTGAAGTTCGCCTTTGATCTGGGTCTAATCTGATCATGAAGAGTTATCAAAGCTTTTCAGTTGATTTGTTTCTGTGTTAGATTAAGCTTACTTCTTTGTTAGTCCAAATAAATAATGTCTTTTTAGTTTCAATTCCCGCAAATTCCTTATGCGAAATGAAGCATAAGCTGTAGTCCTTGTTGTAGCTGAAGTAGGATTTGCTAGAATTGATTTGATCCGTGATAAATAACGGTAACATTGCATTTTCAACTAGCTCGTCTATTGTAAAAAAAAAAAAAAAAGAGTAGCTGTTCTATGGTTCTGTTTTGTTTGTTAATGTTAGGATATATTAAAGTTGTTGGTGGGATTGTACTAGGAGGATTAGCATTTGACTAAGTAGTAGTATCTGAGTTCATTGGAGTTCAGTTGTGTGGACTGGTGGTTAAAGAGGAAATATGTTATTGCCGACAGCATTGGGGTGGCTGTGATTCCTTTTTTTATGGGAACCAGTATTGAAGAACTTGAGGACTGCCCTTTGACGGTGTCTGGCAAGGTTTAGTCACTCACTTTGTAGCAATGTTTGGTAGTTGAATTGCTGTTCTGACTCAATACGGCATGTTAAGTTGTCGAGCTTTGGAGTAGTTTTAGGTAGCCTAGATTGTCCAAGGTTTTTGGTTTGTAGATATATTTACACATTTGGAGGTTTAGGTGGCTGCTGAGGATAAAGGTTGAAAACTCCAAAAACTATCTTATTTGCTTGGGAAGTGTGCTAAGTAGAATCTAGGAGATATATTGCAAAAAACCTGCCAAGATTTTTGTGATTCAAGGTGAGGGGGGAAGTGCTGGTTTCCTGTTTGCTAGGGTGAGGGGGGAGGTGCTGGTTTCCTGTTTGCTCTATGGAGATGGGCTGGTATTCTTTGTTTTAGAGTTTATACCTTTGGCTTTGACACTTAACAAACTAAATGCTTTGTCCCTCAAAAGAACTAAATGCTTTGTAAGCAGCAAGTGAAGGGAAATGTTTGAATACATTAGGATTATTTGTAGTGGGATTGTGTTTGTGGTAGAAGAAAGAGTACTTTACCTAATTTATGATGTAATTTGATGTGTTAGGCTATTGTCATAGTACATCCTGTGATAATATTTTGTTTATATTTAGTCTTGTTTCTATCTTTACTTAATCATTATAAATTGAAAGAAAATAAATTAGTACATCAACAGTATGGTATCTTCGTTTCATATTATGCACAAACTGTATGTCATTTTACTAGAGAGAAGCCCCGTTTCCACATTGCTAATGGTAAATTCCAAATAAATCTTATAAAACTTGGGCAATCCTCCCCTTACAAGTTGATGTTGTATGGTTGAGTTAGGTCCAAAATCTAAGACAATATCAGAGTCTATCATTACCATTGATCTGCTATTGGACCATCTGTAATATCCACGTACTAGGGCCAATAATTTTGGCGTGAAGGGGTTTATCAGAAAATGGCCAACAGGCCAAGTCACTCTGGCCCAACAATCTTCAACTTGAGGCCCAAGAATTTCTGATTTCTAAGTAGTTTTGGAAGTGTTTCTAAATTTTTTGCAAGATTTCTCTATACACACTTCTATTTTAATATTTATTCAATATTTGTTATTTGTAAGAGAAGAAATTGGTTTCTATGACTAGTTGGCATATGATTTTTTTATTTAAAAAATGGAATCTGTTATCAATCACCATAACACCATTTTTTCAGCATTTCAATTTATTTTGTTGAAAATTTGATATTGGAAACATTTATAAAATTGAGAACAATAAAATAGAACCCAATAGCCCTGTTGTTTTCACTGTATCCTCCAGAAGATTTTGAAAAAAAAAAACAATATAAAGCCAATGTGGGTATTAATTATTCTCAATAGCCCAATTACTATTTTAATGATTTGAACCCAATAGGCCAATTATTTTGGCATTAACTACTGAGGTGAGCAAAATTTTACTGATTTGTTCGAGTTAATCCACCACACAAGATTTACTATTTTAATACTGGAAAGGATTCAAGGTACATTTAAAATGAAACTAACAAAGCAAGGAAGCTTTTTATATTATATGAAAGTTATAAAACATCAAAGATAATATATGTAACTAAAATAGACTATACTCTTCTTTAATTGAAGATACTTTCCAGAAATTATACTGTATATCAATTGAACGTTTAAAACAGAAAACAAACCAAACACCCTCTAATGTAAGCTTGTTTTCTTGCAAAACACAGCTATTCTGTTTGCTTCAGCGCTACATACGTTAAGTTAGGTTGAGCATATTCTCTATGTTGTCAAAGTTTTGCCATCCGATAGAACATTGTATTACTTTCTCAATTCATGTTTCAAGCCGATGCATAAATCTCTTTTCTTTGCTTACAGTATTTGACTTATTTTCCAATATTGTCTTGTGGGTAATATTCAAATTTCCAGGTGAGAAATTCTCAGAAATTGTTGGAAGTCCATATTATATGGCTCCAGAGGTGCTCAAGCGGAACTATGGACCTGAAATAGATATATGGAGTGCAGGAGTGATACTCTATATCTTATTGTGCGGTGTTCCCCCATTTTGGGCTGGTAATAATTATATTCATGAATCTATATATTCTTACAATGCTTTATATGCATGCCCCCATCCATGTACATGTGCATACTCTATATCCATTCCTGTGGTGTTCCCCCATTTAGTGGGATAAGGCTTGGTTGTTGTTGTTTCCCCATTTTGGGCTGGTAATTACATTCATAAATATGTATTTTTATAATGCTATTTATTTATGCATGCCCTTCTCTACATGTGCACGAGCATCTATGCACATTCATGTGTGCCCATGTTTTCTGTATTTTTTTTTTCTTTTTCCTTTAGTTTGAGCGAGTCTAAAAGCATACTAATGCTTGTTTGCCACATAGTTTATCTGAAAAGTTGTGTTTTCTTTTAGTTCATGCCTATCACTTGTCTCATGTTTTTGAACTTGGATTTATATTATTATTTCAGCTCATACAAAATCCTGCTATCATATTACCTTGATGTTAATCCTAATGCAGAATCTGAGCAAGGAGTTGCACAAGCTATTCTTCGAGGGCTTATAGATTTCAAACGGGAACCTTGGCCCAGTATTTCTGAAAGTGCTAAAAGTCTTGTTAAGCAAATGTTGGAACCAGACCCTAAGCTTCGATTAACGGCCAAACAAGTGCTTGGTATGTTCATGACTTTCCATGGTCATAATATTCAAAAAATAAGTTGCATGCTGTAAGTTTTAGCACTGAAATAATCCAGTGATGCTTGTTTTATATCTTTTAAAAAGAAATCATGTGAAGAATTCTCAAAACCATCTCCTTTGTGGGTCTTAATAATTATGCGATTTCGTAATGAGATTTGATTAATGAGAATATTTTACTGTATTTATATATTTTTTAAATTTTAAATCTCGAAAATCCTTTTTCCTTTGTATCTTTGTTTTCTTTAATTAAATTTAAATAGGGAAACAAAGTTGATGGTTGAAGGAGATGGGTCTATGTGTGGACATATTACTGTAATAAATAATAATTAGAAATCAGTTATGGTGATTATGTTAAGGACTTATCAGAAGAAATGCATGAGCTTTATGATGTTTTCTGTTTCCTGTCTTGCAGAGCATCCTTGGCTCCAAAATGCCAAGAAGGCTCCAAATGTTCCTCTTGGTGATGTTGTCAAGTCAAGGCTTAAGCAATTCTCGATGATGAATAGATTCAAAAGAAAAGCCCTTAGGGTTGGTTCACTGCATCTAGTGATAAGTTTAACAAGTGCATTTTAATTTATATGGGAACTAAGATTGTACTGTTGAAAACAGGTCATTGCTGATTTCTTATCCAATGAAGAAGTTGAAGACATCAAAGAGCTGTTCAAGAAGATGGATACTGATAATGATGGTATTGTCTCCATTGAAGAACTAAAAGCTGGATTCCAAAAGTATCAGTCTCAACTTGCCGAGTCTGAAGTTCAGATGTTTATTGAAGCTGTAAGTATGGTCAATTTTCCCTTTTTCTTTTAGCTTATTGTGTCTAAACTTGCCACTTGTAACTGGGCTTGTTCTGTCGAATCATTCTAATACGAGAACTTTTTCGGTTCTCTTTCAAGTTTTTGTTTTTTCCTTTCCTATGCTCTGTTTTCTTATTAATTTTCAAATCATTGTGTGAATGGCACTGAAAGTATGCCATTCCACCGTAAATTGTTCTTAAATTCTTGTTTTTGTCTTCTGATCATTGCTTGTGGACATCAGGTAGATAATAATGGTAAGGGAACACTAGATTACGGAGAATTTGTTGCCATTTCCCTTCATTTAAAAAGGATGGCAAATGACGAGCATCTTCACAAGGCCTTCTCCTATTTTGATAAGGATGGGAATGGATATATTGAACCAGAAGAGCTACGGAATGCCTTGATGGAAGATGGAACTGATGACTGTACAGATGTAGCAAATGATATTTTCCAAGAAGTAGACACAGACAAGGTGAATAGTCGATAGTTTTTCTTTACATGTAGTCACAGTTAAGGAATCTTACCATCTTAAATTCTTAAAACAATTACAGGATGGAAAAATCAGCTATGATGAATTTGTGGCAATGATGAAAACTGGAACGGATTGGAGAAAGGCTTCTCGGCATTACTCACGTGGAAGATTCAATAGCTTGAGCTTAAAGTTAATGAAAGATGGTTCTTTAAACTTAGGAAATGAGTAGTGTCCAAGTGTTTGCTTATATTCAATCTGTTTTTCCACATAGTGTAATAGTCCTCCTAAATCCTGGACTTGGCTTCTTTGTGATGATTATTTGGTTCCTCGTTAGATAGGGTCCTTTTCACCTGTTGTTGTCTGAGTCACGAAGGAAGGGGTACGCCGAAATATACACACCCTTTGTTACTTGTGTGAAACACGGTGCCTTGGAGCCAATGGTGTGACATGTATGATTCCAATCATTTTAACATCCAGCCTTCTCTTCTGGTTTGGCAATGTTGAATCAAAACTCTTTAGTGCAGTCTGATTGTTTATCCGAGGTGTGAATATCTTGTAGTTTGTATTCTGTACTCAGATTTGGTCATTTTATTCTACCCTACTCTACTAATATTTTGGCCAGAGAATGGCTGTGTATTCCATGATATCTTATTGCTGTTTACTGTAGGAGAGTTCTGATGAGCCTGTAAGATGTACTTGTTCCTGAACTATGGTTTCATAGTGATAAAGTCCGTCGTGTTATTTATTGCAAGACTTCCACTATTTAATTGCATAAGAAGGCCATCCCAAAAGAATTAAAATAAAAAGAAAAAAGAATAGAGTTTATCTTGCAAATTCAACATTATGCCATTAAAGCTTTTTCAGCGTTACTAGGGGTTCAGGGTACCCATGATTAGGAGCTTGTACTTCTGGCCCTATTAAGTTTTCAACTTTGAAATATATCTCAAAGTTGCCTTTGGTTTTCATAAATGGACTTTGTTTTCCTTACACAGTTTTATTAATTTATAAAAAATAACTCTAAAGATCCTATTATTCTAGTAGAAGTAACATTGCCAATTTGTCAAGATTTGGTTCAATTTTTTTTTTGGGTTACATGAGAGAAAAAAAAGAGAGAGAGAAAGATGAAAACAAAGGTCAAGCATGAGAGTATGGAACTCCCGTGACATCTGCAAGAAGAAATAACTTAATCGGGTAACAAAAGGGAAAAAAAAGGAAAAGACCCAAACTCGGGTCGAACAAACTCAATGCTCATGACATCTGCTAAGAGGACAGATGCCATACCATAAGAGACTTAATACAAAATGTTCTGGACTAGCCAAAATCCTAGCCCACTACAAAGTAGGCTCAATTACTCAGAAGCCCAACAAGCAAAAGCCTACCATTAGGCATCGGATCCTCTACGCCTCAATGAAGGCACATAATGACATCACGGCTCATAATGGCTATTCTTGAGGGCATTCATGGGGCCATTCATAACGGCTTCCCACCATGACCTTACAACGGTCTCCTAGACTCTATATAATGAGCTATTGACAATCTCACAAGGGATGTATCTCTCTATGCTTCACCCCACTCTTGCTCACACACTGATTTGGGCGTCGGAGCAACTGCACATACAACACTCCCCTTCTCCTCAACGGGGTTGCAGCGAGCACATCCTCGGAGCACCCACTTCCGTCGATCCACCACTACCGTGAGTATCCTTACCCTCCTCGGGTAAATTCTTCTGTTTGTTCCGAACACAAAATAACAAGACTACTATCACTTAGAGCACCCTTTGTAGGAAATCAGCTACATGGTTACCTTCACGTAAAGTATGTCGTAAACTGATCATTCAAAACTAATAATATGGTGATATTCAATGGCACTACAAAGTTAGCTCAAGGTGATTTTCTCAAATCAGTATCTATATACTTGTACTGTATTTGCTCTAACATCTGTACAGAAGATAGATAGAGGAAACCTACTCCAACACAAAGAGTTCGGGTTATAATGGATGTTCAAATTCCACTTCGTCCTATAGTCCCGACAAATGATCAGTGGCACAGACCAGCGTCTTCGAAGACAACAACGTCGTCAACACCATCGTCGATCATATACGACATGAGACTAAGGATATTAAAATCCTCTTGCTCTTAATAAGTGCTCTGTCGCACTGGCCAAACTTCTCCGACAGAACCTTCCATCGACGTCATCGTCGGTTCAGGTTCTTTATATTTGTAGTATTTGATTTCAATCATATTGAGAATAATTCTTTGCATTGACAGTTTCAACTTTCAAATCAATAGTCTACGTAATCAAAAGGGTGTTCAATTGGAAATTGATAATCCCACAAGGCATAACGGTAGACAATAACTCTAACTGATTTCTTATTTAGTTAGATAAGTTACATGTTCATTAGAATCAATGTTCAATCACAATTTTACCTAGTTAAATGCAGAATATTTTCAACTTGTCCTTTTACACGGCTAATCTGCACAGAATCAAAGCAATTCCCATTTCAGTCAACATCCTAAAATAAAGCTTCTAAAATCAATTTCCAATACAAGCATTGGAGATCATTTTCAGGAAAATACGGACAGAATGAATGCAATTCCCATTTTCAGTCAACATCCTGAAATGATAAACAAGAACCTCTAAAGGATGTGCAGGGATCATCATTATTATGCGACGTTCCATCACAAATGAACAAGCATCTCCGATGGTGTATGCCGAGCACACACAATTGTGTTCGGCCAACAAGATGTGCTCTATACAACCAACTTGAAAGATAACTTTGCAAGGAGCAACAATTATCTAAAGATGTATATATATAATATGATACATTAACTCTCTCAAAGAGAAGCTGCAATTGACGAGACCAAATAAGCGTCTCCGACATCTTCATTGTTTCTGCTCATTGTTGGGCCAAGGGTATGATGCTTCCATGACCATGACTGCCACAGAAAAGAAAAACGTCACAATCATGACAAATGCTGTGATTCATCGACCACGCGTCGTTGACATCATCGTCAGTCAAACCTAAACAAATAAGCTTCAGTTCATCTACTGCTCAACACAAATTGCTTCACCATTCGTGATACAATCAACATGTTGGGTGTCTCTCACTTCGACTTATAAACTCGGAAAGTGCTCCCGCGTACCACTCCGGTTTCATCAAACATTAACAGATTTCGTCGTAAAAAACAAACTAACCGAGGTAAAATGATCAAATAAATTATTTCGGTTAATATTATATTTTTTGAAGATTTGCTATTGCCGCTTCAGCTTCTTAATGCCACATGCCATTTGAGCTCGATATTAAGAAAGTGTGAAAAGTAGAATTGATTCATTGGTTTGAAATGGTGTTACATCAATGTATTTATACATTTGCAAAATGTACTAGCTAATATAAAGTGTACTACATAAAAGAGCTTATTGTACTACACTATCTTAGTTCCTTGTACTGCAAGCTTTTGCATTCCCATGCTTCTTATTATTTGAATATGTACTGTGTAATACTCGACATGTAACAAATCAATCTAAACTCAACTAGCGCTTCAACACACCAACGTAACGACAACAACATCATTGTCGGTTCAGGAACAAACTACTTGTTCCAAAATGAGGACTGCTCTCCTTCCCAAATTGGTAACTGGTCACCAAGAACAATGCTTGTTGCAATGACTTATCAAGCAGCCACTATAACAAGCAACATTTGTCCTCGCAACAACTAAAGCATGAGAAAATCATTCTCAAGATTATGTGACCCACATTCACTGTGGCATCCCATAAAACGCCTTTCTCAAGTCTAAAGTTGGAGTTTGTGCTTGTTCCTATTATGCAGAAGAAGCTAAGCAACTCAACAAATTGAATTTTCTCTCCGAGATCATTCTCTTAGTTGGCTTAATGGTCACAAACTATAAATTTAGGTAAAACCTACATCCTACAACGGATGTGGTTTACGCCTCCTCGAGGAAGAGAACTTACCACAACAAGTTTGACCATTGAGCGTAAAATTATATCGAATATTGGAGAAACCCAGTTTTTCCCACAAAAACAAGTTCAGACTAACGAACTATACGCTCTCACTAACAAGCATTAACAACGAAGGAGGAAATTCGTGCCACTCGAAATCCAAATTTTTTAAAAGGACAAATGAAATCTACACAACAGAATTATTTACTCCTCAGTATGTTCGCTCAAAGCTGCGACATCTTTGCTCGGCATGTTAGGTAGAACCTCAGCTCGCGATGGGTGATTCACGCCTCGGGGCACTGAACTTAAATTGAGTTTTTCATTCGTCCACCGTTTTAGTTCGAACCACATCTTCGAACACACGTTCAGATAAACTTCTCTTGGACGTGAATGCTTCTAACGTATACCCCGCGTAACGGTTAGAACGGTCACGCTTGGATCCCCTCGTAGAATAGCACACAAGCATTTGGTCTCAAACGAACGAGGCACATTCTTGGGGGAGGAAGGGCAACATCTTTAAATTAGACAACAATTTAAAGAAGCAAGTTGTATGCTCGCCATTTACTAGTTTTAAACCCTCGGAATGCTCCAAGTCGCCACTTCACAACGAAACAATGACTACGAGGGGGTGGGCACAATCCTCGGCCTAGCAAATCTACTTTTGATTGAAAAAAGCTCGGTTATACAAAATAACCCGATGAGCATACATTGAGTCAGAAGTAAAAATTCCTAAATATTACTGCGAGCATACAGACATTACCAAACCTCAAACTACGAGGACAACCATCGCATGCAACGCTTGGAAATTTCAAAGCAAAATATTTCAAGCAATTGCAAGTCGAAACTAAGCCTCACACTACAAGCATATCACTCTCAAATTATACTTGAAAATAAAAACAAACATTCCGCACAAGTATAAGAAAAACATGAACATAAATAAGGTAAAACCTACACGAATACGGTTTACGCCTCCTCGAATAAGAGAACTTTGCCACAAGTTCCAAAATCGAGCACAAAACACGTAGAACAACAGATATGGAATGCCGTGCTACTCCATCATCCTAAAGGACAAGTATAATCTATTCTACATATGTAACTTTCTCCTCGATATGAAAGTTTCCAACTGCTTCATCGCCGACAAGCATGTTTTGTTCCTCCACCATTACCAATTGAATAATAACTTCATACACAATTTAAGATCAACTTACTCCTAAACGTGAACTGTCAATATCATTCGGAAAAAACAACTTCCAACAAAAATAAGCTAGGGTTAACATGTCCCTCCTTGCGAGCTCCTACGCTCAACTAAGAGAAAATCTCAATTCTCTCCCTCGACAAGTCTAGTCGACATAAATGGTATCATTTCTAAAATGATACATCTCTAAAAATTCATGTGGGTTAGCCTTACAATGGGAACAACACTCAATAATTTGGCAAAACCACGCCATTCTTCGAGAAGAAAAAACATTATCTACTCGCAACGCTTTCCACAAAAGCATAAACTTAATAACAACTCTCCTCTGAGCATAATACAAATCCTCCTCAGATTATAAATGAACTCTAAGTATAACAAATGATATTCTTCAGATCTTTTCTAACACAATCAGTTCGATCTCCCTTTTTTGCTCATCATCATTTGAAGTCATCACTTCGAATGCCTCGAACTGACAACTTGGGGGGCTTATGTTCTGGACTAGCCAAAATCCTAGCCCACTACGAATTAGGTCCAATTACTCATAGGCCCAACAAGCAAAAGCCTACCATCAGTAATTAGATCCTCTCCGCCTCAATGAAGACACATAATGACATCACGACTCATAATGGCTATCCTTGAGGGCATTCATGGGGCCATTCATAACAACTTCCCACCATGACCTTACAACGGTCTCCTAGACTCTATATAATGAGCTATTGACAATCTCACAAGGGATGTATCTCTCTATGCTTCACCCCACTCTTGCTCATACACTGACTTGGGAGTTGGAGCAACTGCACGTACAACACTCCCCTTCTCCTCAACGGGGTTGCAGCGAGCACATCCTCAGGGCATCCACTTCCGTCGATCCACCACCACTGTGAGTATCCTTACCCTCCTCAGGTAAATTCTTCTGTTTGTTCTGAACACAAAATAACAAGACTATTATCACTTAGAGAACCCTTTGTAGTTAGGAAATCAGTTGCATGGTTACCCTCACGTAAAGTATGTTGTAAACTAATCATTCAATCTCTACGAAAGTGTTTAATAACCATGAACAAATTTCCATACTTGTGATGTACATTCAAATCCTTTTTGATGAGGTCAACAACAATAGTTGAATCAGAGAGACACAACACCTGCTTAAATCCTGTATCCCAACAGAACTTCAAACCATGGTATTAACCCAAAATCTCAACATGGAGAGTGTAAGGTCTACTAATTTTCTCAAAGAAGCCATGCAAAAAAGAACCTTTATGATCACGAATAAGACCACCAAAATCTTCCAAGTTGGAATCGAGAAACATGTTACCATCAACATTAAGAGCTACTTAATCCATACTAGCTCATTCCCAACTAGCAATACGTGCATGTTTGTTGAACAATGTGAGAGGTAGGATAAGGCTAAGAAAACGCTTCGAAGACATGATACAAAAATAATAACACTTCAGTGCCAATTTCTTAGGCAGAATGCTTGATATCCTCAAAGATTCATTTGTTGCGAGAACACCAAATCTTCCACGTGATAATGGGTCCAATGAGGCTAATATTTGAAATAAACTCTTTCAACCAAGTATGCAAATTATCTCGATCCAGAATAGTGACTGACTGATGGAGACATAAGGACCACACGTCCTTGACATGCAAGCAAGAAAACAAAGCATGCAACATATCTTCACTACCTTGATTAGGAGTAGGACATAAGTTAGAAAATATAAGATTATTACACTATAAAATTGACTTGAAGAAACAGACTCATGATACAATAACTGAATATTTGAAAGAACACAAAGCCTCAAATCCAATTCCAACTTTCTTCCTCGAGCAATAAGATATGTTTTGGTCCATCTTCAGATTAAAATAATATTTCCAAAAATGCCATTAAAAAAAGGAAAATCCCAAAGCTCATCGATACATCATGGATTTTCTGAAAGTAATTAAATACATTTTTTAAAAAATAAATAAAAATTGAACACTTCAAATACAAATCAAACATATTTGTGAGCTTTATTCAAAAATATTATTAGCCATGACAACGAAGCAGGATGGGATGGGTTTAAACATTACTGGTCTCGCCCCCGTTTCTATGTAGCCGTCCCCGCCACCAAACTCTTTTGGGGTAATAATTGAACACCCACCTTCACCATCAATGAGGACAGGTTTTCCCGCCCCGACCCAATCCACACCCGCGAAAATTGTATTTTAAAAAAATAAATAAATAACAAGTTCATGTTTTTTCATTTTTTTTATATCAACACAGAAACAATAATTAAATTAATAATAAAAGATCTAATAAACCTCTTTCAAAATAGCAAGATAACTCTAATAAACATGCTTATAAAAAGTAACAATATATTAAACGAGTTTGACACTTATTTGTAAATTAATGTGTATAAGATTATTAAATATAATAAGGTAAATTCCAATAACGGGGACGGGGTTGGGCGGGTAGCGGGCGGGTATAAATATCCCCCGACCCCGACCCCAAAACCAGGTTTCCCTAGCATCCACACCCAATTAAATCAGTTTTTCTCTGTTAAATTTAAGGAGGGGGTGGTCGGGTCTGAGCAGGGGCGGGTTTTGTTGCCATGCCCAAATATTATTATCGCCTATCAGATAATTTTTTTAGGGGACCTACCGGATATATTTAAAACATGACTCTACCTAGGAATATAATTACACACCTTAAAATAAATGTAGGAGTAGGTTTGGTTTTATATGTTCACATTGAGGCCAACCAAGTGGCCAACACTTTTTCTTAAGTTTGGTCTTGCTATGTCTAACGAGGATATTTTGTCTCTAAGTTTGCCTCTTTGCATTGTTGCCTAACAGTTGTCATTTTAGAGGCTTTTTTTCTTTCTTTTAAAGCTTTTAGTTTCTGGTTCTACTTTTTTTGTTGATTATTGGTGCTGTCTCGTTTTAAATGTTTTTCTTTTTAATGTATGTGACATTTATCGGTCTTTTGACATGTGAGTTTATTTTTGAATATATCTATCTTAGAAATGAGATTTGACAGAAAAGAATCATTATTTTCTTGCCATGTATTTGATGGGATCAAAACTGGAATTAGTTGTTCCATTTCATCATTATGATCGTTATATATTGAATGTTAAAATGGAAAGTAAACATAATTTCATGACAATATGTGCACTCAGAAATATTTCAAAGCATTCTCTTTTCTTAATGATTTAATTTGTATAAATCAATGGTATAAAACTTTTTTAGCATCAAATCAAATTACTCTATGATACCATAGTTCCTTAAATATCTTCACAATAGTATGTTTGATTTTATGCAATTTGTATAAATCAATGGTATGAAACTTTTTTAGCATCAAATCAAATTATTCTATGATACCATGTTTTTAAGTTAGTTCCTTAAATATCTTCACAATAGCATGTTTGATTTTATACAAGTGTAAAAGAAATTTACATTGTCCGTGCATAAAAATTAATTTCCTTTGACTCATAAGTCTTAATTCAACAATCAAAAATGCCGAGATTATTAGGTCGCATGTTATAATCTGGATTCGAATCCAAACTCATTTATTTGTGTGTAAATTTCTAATAATTTTGTCATTTTATCTATCAACAAAAAAATAATTATTTATTTTGATAGTTTCCTCGGTGATTTATGACTACGAATATTTTTGATACAATGGCAAAGTGGAAAACATAGGACCACAGGAGATGGAACTAGGGTTGATGGGACACATATTGCCGATCATAATCTCATTTTGCTCCCCTTAAAAATTATTTAGTGTAATCCTCTTGTCAACGTTGCATGCTTTAGGAATTAATATTATTATTTTTTTAAAATAATGTCTTTCATGCTCCACATTTATACTTTGAATTAAGTGAATATAATGATTAATGTCAATTTTAACATTAAAAAATCATTAATTTAATACATGAATACTTAAATGAGATAGTTCAAGTTTCTTCCGATTTAATGAACTATTCTACATTTAAATGACAATGCATCAACATTCAAAAATTTGAGAGTTTTGTCGTCTATTTATTGTAGTACTACCTAATTTAAGATATTAATATCAATGGTTGCACCATACCCAACTTAAAAAGAAAACTAAATCATAATCTCATAATAACTATGTAAACTCTTTTTGCTTTCTGTTCTGGCACTCCTTATACTAATCAAAGAATGCGTTCTTTAATCTAAGTTTCATTTTAACTTGTTAAAAAAAAACATATAATCTCATAATAAATAAGAAAAGAGCATTCAAAAAATCATAATCTCATAAATAAGAAAAGAGCATTCAAAATCCCGAATTGTACAAGTAAATTAACACACGGCACTGCTTTGCTTTGCAGATGCCTATTATACATGGGATAAGTTGGGTAGATATACATTCATATCACATGAAAATACCCAAAATAGGTTGGAAGTTATGGTGGAGCGATACTATAAGAACAATCGTACTATGGTGTTGTATATTCTAGTAATAGTAGAAATAATAGGAGAGATATGTGGCTGAGTAATTTTCCTATACAAAAATCTTTAGGTACACTATTTATAAAATTGTTTTTTCAATAGGTCCCCCATTCATTGAGTACATTTCGTATCAAGGGTTTTCGAATCCCCAGTCTTTGAGAAGCAATTGCAAAAAAGTGAAAATCTTCTCATTTAGTTTAGCAAGACATATATTATCTTCATCTAAACTAATTATGTAGGAAACAAGTAAAATAGTTTGTATCATACACAATTTTTCTACTATTGTATTAATAGGTTTCATCATATCTCACTCGATCTATTGATAGGACTATATGTCTGGTAAGAGACCGATGTAGGCAATGGTGGCGGAAAATGCTCTGGTATGGTGACGATGAGTCTTCGCGATGGAACGAAATGTGCCTACAGGCATGTTAGCACTCCAACGCTCAAGTTGGTATTGGCACTACTAGAAAAAGAAAAATTAGCGAGGAAAATTAGTGACGGAAAAAATGAAATTCCTCACAAATTCCTTGATCGCAAAATTTAGTGACGGAATTAGAGAGGGATTTCACGTTTTCCCTCACTAAATATCCCTCACTAATTTTTGTTTTTTTAGTAGTGTGGAACTGAGAAAGAGTGCGTAAAAAGTGTGGAACAAATGAATCATACATTGGAGGTGAAATTAAACCACCCTTATATAGGCGTTTGTGAGAATAACTGCTTCCGTGCAATGATAAAACAACCTTAGATGATATAACACATACCTCATTTGCGCATCATAAAATTAGTAGTGAATATTACACATTGTAATTAATAATCTTCAAATAGAATTGTGCAGAAAAATCCTAAAACGCTTGAAACAAAGAGTCTAAAATCTCGGATTAAAAATAAGGGGTTAAAATACTAGTTGAAGTTAGAATATTGTTCTAACAATAGTAATGTCATGTCCACTAAATCCATAAAATATTGTATTTATAAAGATTAGATTTATCATTCAAAAAGTCTCAACGGTCTAACTTATTGTTCGATGGTCTTCCATTTATGTGGAATTTTCATATTTTATTAATATAATTATTGTGAATAAGGAAACCAAAAGTGTGTTGAAACTAAAAAAAATACATAAAGAAACTACTTTTTCCTATTATTATTTAAATACTATGCACAAACAATAATGTAAATATGTTTTACATAGACATTTCACATTTGCTTATATCTCACCGCTTAGATATACATATTATATTTAAGAGAATAACATGATGATACAAAACAACAAATAAATATGATCAGTTGTATGTTTACAATTTTTTAATTAACTCTGGTCATATGATAGCAATCAAACTCATTATTTTAACGAATTCAAGATATCATTTTGCATGGTCCAACACTCAAGAGCTTAGTTCTCATTAATTAACTAACTAATGTTTCATACCTCAGTCTTCATTCAAATTCTATAATATTATTAGGTGCTAGAGTGCTTTGCACTCTTATTTGAGTCCACACGGCTAAAATAAATCGAATCCTGAAATCGTTATCGATATTGATAGTTTTATAGTCAAATGTGAGATTAAATTTGAGAAATCTGTGTTTATTTTATGAAGAGGGACCCATGTGAAGATATATGTGTAACTTAATGTTAACGTCACGCAGTCAAAAATATAATTTGTATCATCACATTCACATAGCATAAAGTATTCTAAAATTAAACCAACTCGTGCCAATTCCATTTTAATATCATCCATGCTATTTTTTTTTTAATTAAGAACAAACCATGAATTAAATAATAGTCTAATATGATTGCTTACCGCATTCGCGTGCTATTACGATTTTTTTCCATGCATGCATTGAAATCTTATCTCATCATAGATATGCACACTCGGAATTTTTTTTTTTTACACATCCCTTCAATTATTTTAATGATGTATTATTGCATCATTTAATGAGTTAAAAACACTTGTTTATCATACATCATTACTTGATGTGTCAATACCTCATTTGATACATGTATAAAAAAAAAGTACAATAATAGTGCATATAATTAAACTATATCGTCCCTGTGAGTATAAGTCAATTGCTAAAGACAATGTATTTTTATATATAGAGACACCTCAAACACTCCATTTATTCACTTTAAAAAGTGAACTCTAGCCAATATACTACTTGGAAAAAAAAAAATTATATCTAAAACATATGAAGTCCACAAGTTATATAATGCAATTGACAAAAATGTCATGACAGACACTATAATCAAGGTTCGAACCCAGTTTATCCACTTATGTTTGAGTTTTTAATAGTTAAACAGTGACTTCATTATTTTATTATTGTTTTAGTTTCTCGTAAATTTCCGAGATAGTTATTTGATTAATCAATATTAATCCGACTTCAATTGATAAAAAGGTACAAAATAATTAGAGCATGGTGATTAAATATTATTCATTGGAGGGCAGGGTTTTTAGGTTGAGCAATATAGGAAAAAATGGAGAATCTTGTAAAAAAAAATTGAAAGAATCTTTTACATTTTTTAAAAGAGTGTGTTTTAAGAGAATAATAAATTAATATTTATAATATATATATATGGTTTTGCTAAAAGCCACCCATGAAGATGTCTTTTAGCAACCCACATCTCAAGATGTGATTTTCACTTTTTAGTTATAACTTTGCTAAAAGACACTTTCATGAAAGGTGTCTTCTATTAAAAACCCATATATATAAATAAAGAGATTTTTTTTTACAAAACGATAAAAAGTTATGGCACACTGGTTGGTACATGATAGAAGGAACAGCAGTACAGACACATGAAAAACATTGAGTGCAGTACAACTTTTTTATTTTATACTATTAGGAAAACTAATGTCTCACATTAAAAAAGATAAAGTTAATAAAGAATTTATAGTTATATCAAGGTTTTAAAGTCTTCAAAATTTAAAATATAAAGGTCTCGCTAACATGATAAGACATTAAATATGAAAAATTCGATTTTGAAAATTGTGTGTTCATGCTCTTAAAATCTTAAAAACTTATCTTTTCAATACAATATTTATTTTTTAATCTAATTTTAGATTCTTATCTTGTGCCCTTAAAATATAAGTTAGCATTTTCCAAAATATAATAATCTATCAACAAAGGTTATTACGCACAAACATTGAAGAATACACAACGTTTTAAATGCAAAAATATACTAGAAATTAGGATGCAGAAACTTAAAGACTTGAAAGTAAAATGCAGAACTCGTAAATTACTGAATTAAGATGCATTGAACTGGAATTGGTATAAAGGTATGTTTCGTACTTCAAATTTAGAGACTAGGTTTCTTTTGTTAGGATTTAAACCCATGAGAAGAGCCTAACCCAAAAGATTAACACATTAGGTGGGAGAGCTTCATGGCTTAAGTACCACATCAAACACTTTTATTTACCTGATGTGGGACTTCTAACATTGTCACGCCCATTAAGAGCCGACGTCCGCGATGGCTTTCACTCTATCGACACTGACCCGATGGTAGCCCTTTCCTTTTTAGCCATGGCTTAAGTACCACATCAAACACTTTTATTTACTCGATGTGGGATTCCTAACTTTGCCTCACCCTTTAAGAGCCGACGTCCACGACGACTTTCACCCTATCGACACTGACCCGATGGTAGCCCTTTCCTTTTTGGCAGCTTCACTCACCTATCAGTAATCGGTGGAGCACCTTAATCCAGCCTATAGGTAGCCCTTTCCGTAGTCCAACTCTCAACGAAAGCACCAATTGTTAGGATTTAAGCTCATGAAGAGAGCACAACCCAAAAGACTAGTCCATTAGGTGGGAGAGTCTCATGACTTAAGTACCACATCAAACACTTTTATTTACCCGATGTGTGACTCCTAACACATATTTTGTCGAGAGTCTTCAATCATCTAACTTGCTCTAAAGCTTGATCTTCTGTTATATTCTTATCTCGTCACAGTATCAATGTCTGGTTATAATGTTTATTTGACAAATATAATTTTTGTTTTCATCTAATGGCGTTTGTAATTTGTAAGTCTTTGCATTAGCATTCTTTCAACCTTGATGTATGGCTTGGTCGTGGTGAGTAAGATTACACAAAATCGCCTAAATTCTGCCTTTGAAATGTTAGTTATTCATTCTTAAATTTTGATTCAATTCATTTAACGATTAATCTTATGTAGTTGATCTATCTCCATGATATATGAATAGGATAGCCAATGCCATAACCGGTGAGACAAAATCCCTTTGATGAAAGGTGAAATAAATTATTGTGTAATGAAGTTGGGATGAAATGGGTGAAGGAGATAACTTCAAGGGAAAAGATTCGAGTAATATTCCTCTTTTCATGCAATTTCAAACGTTGATTCCTATATGAAAACATTTACACACTTCATATGGCTGCCTTATAATTCTATGACATGGTTCCAAAGATAGTAACCAATAGAAGTTCTTTCTCCAAACGAATCTTTTCCATTTTAGTATAAACAGGGTTACTAATTCCCCCACTTGAAAATTGAAGTATTTTAAAATGTGGTGATTCAAATAACATGGAAGAACTGACATGACATATTGCATGATTTTTTTCTTCTTCTAGGTGTCTATAAATGGAACAAATAAAGGTTCTCCATGAAATAGTCTAGAGCCATTTGGTTGAGTAATTTGCTGTCACACTGGGGAGAACGACTTGCAGCATGCACATTGTTGGTTTTGGATTTCAAAACTATTGTATTTGAATTTCTAAAATCTATTTTAAAAGAGAATATCTATTGAAATTGTTACTAGGCTGATCAGTCACGACCAGGTCGATCTTCTTAAGACATTTTGTGGTACTAGTCAAAATTGTCCAAGACAGACTATCGACCACGTTGCCTCCAGCATAAAACAAGCACAACTTCAAATGTGTCGTTAATTACTGCATTGTAGACCGTTCGAGATTTACACCTTCAATATGGTACTAAGACCACTCTATTATGGTGTTAAAACCATTAAATATGGTGTTATCACCATTCTAACCTCGAAGTTCTTCAAAATATCAATATGGTACTACGACCACTCAAATATGGTGATACCACCATTCTGACTATATATATATTCTATTAAGATCATTCTTAATTCTGACGAGACTTTATTATTCCAAAAGGGATTATGATCTTAAATGTACTCTTTATTCTGAAGGGACATAAATTATCGAATGGACAATGTTCTTAAGACCATTCTTAATTCTGAAGCGACGTTATACTGAAAAAGGGACTATGGTCTTAAGAACACTTTTAATTCCGAAGGGACAGAAAAAATAGATGAGGAGAAGAATAGTTCGTTAACACAAGATGGATGGAGAAGAGAGAAAGAGTTCTCGACAACTTAATAGAACTCTTTGGTGAGATTTTTGAACTGAGTGGAGTCCTCTATTTATATAGAGGTTTTGTAACTGGTTTAACTAAAATTGCGGCATCAGTCACTCATCGTAGATATACGCACTCGATATAATTTTTTTTACACATACCTTCAATGATTTTAATGATGTATTATGACATCATTTAATAAGTTAAAAACACATAATTTATCATACCTCATTAATTGATGTGTCAACCCCACATTTGATGCATGTGTAAAAAAGTTGTACAATAATAGTGCATATAAATTAAACTATATCATTCTCGTGAACATAACTCAGTTGACAGTGACAATGCATCGTTATATGTAGGGGCATCCTGAATACCTCACTTATTCGTTTTAAAAAGTGAATTCCAGCTAGGCTACTTGACCCAAAAAGAAATAAATTAAACGATATCTAAAAAATATGAAGTCCACAAGTTATATAGTTCAATTAACAAAAATGTCAAAATTGTCATGTTAGACACCATGATCGAGGTTCAAATCCATTTTATCTCTATTTATATGTGAGTTTTTAATAGTTCATCATTTTATGATTATTTTAGCTTCTCATAAATTTCCGAGATAGTCTTATTTCATTAATCAATAGTAATCTAACTTCAAATGATAAAAAAGTACAAAATTTAGTGAATGGTGATTAAATATTATTCATTGGTCCCCGTGAGCTTAGCTCAGTTGGCAAGGACATGCATTGTTATATGTAGGGGCCGGGGTTTTAACTCCGGACACCCCATTTATTCACCTTCTAAAAGGTGAATTCTAATCACTAGGCTACTTAAGAAAAAAAAATATTATTCATTGGAGGGCTTTTAGGGTTGAGCAATATAGAAAGAAAAAAAGGAGAATCTTTGAAAAAAAATATTTAGAAGAATCTTTCACATTTTTTTTTAAAAAAAGTATGTTTTAAGAGAATAATAAATTAATACGTATAATATATATATATATAATATTTTAAAAGAGTTTTTTTTCCTTTAAAGTTATGGCACACTTGTTGGTACATGAAAATAATTGAGTGCAGTACATTAAAAAAGAAATGTTTTAAGAAGATTTTATAGTTATATCAAGGTTTTAAGTCTTCCAAATTAAAAATATAATAATCTATCAACAAAGGTTGGTATACAAACATTGAACAATACACAACGTTTTAAATGCAAAAATATACTTGAAAGTAGGATGCAGAAACTTAAGACTTGAAAGTAAAATGCAGAACTCGTAAATTGCTGAATTAAGATGCATTGAACTGAAATTGGCATGAAGGTATGTGTCGTACTTCAAATTTTAGAGAATAGTTTTTTATTTTCAGTGTAGCCATACATTTGTGCAATCAAGCATCCCTTATTAGAGACTGTTGTTGAACACTCTTTTTTCGACGTGTCTTTTGTGTACTTGTCGAATACAAATTTTGTCGAGAGACTTCAATTATTTTTTTGTCGAGAGTCTTCAATCATCTAACTCGACCTTTTGCTACTTTTTTATCTCATCATAGCATCAATGTCTGGTTATAATGTTTATTTGACAAATATTTTTTTTTCTTCATCTAATAGCATGTATAATTTGTAAGTCTTTGCTTTAGCATTCTTTAAACCTTGATGTCTGGCTTGGTCCTGGTGAGTGAGATTACACAAAATCGCTTAAAACCTGCCTCTGAAATGTTAGTTATTCACTTCATGTTGATCTATCTCATGTTAATCTCATGAGATTACACAAAATCGCCTAAAACCTGCCTTTGAAATGCTGCAATTCACTTAACGATTAATCTCATGTTGATCTATCTCCATGATATATGAATAGAATAGCCAATGCCATAACCGGTGAGACAAAATTCCTTTGATGAAAGGTGAAATAAATTATTGTGTAAGGAAGTTGGGATGAAAAGAGATAACTTCAAGGGAAAAGATTCGAGTAGTAATTCCTCTTTTCATGCAATTTCAAACGTTGATTCCCATATGAAAACATTTACACACTTCATATGGCTGCCTTATAATTCTATGACATGGTTCCAAAGATAGTAACCAATAAAAGTTCTTTCTCCAAACGAATCTTTTCCATTTTAGTATAAACAGGGTTACAATTTCCCCACTTGAAAATTGAAGTATTTTAAAATGTGGTGATTCAAATAACATGGAAGAACCGACATGATCTATTGCATGATTTAATTTTCCTCTAGGTGCCTATAAATGGAAGAAATAAAAGATTCTCCTTGAAATAGTCTAGAGCCATTTGGTTGAGTAATTTGTTGTCACACTGGGGGCAGTGGCGGAGCCAGAAAAATTATAGAGCCTGGGCAAAATAAAACAATGATAGGTTTTACTTATGGAAAAATCCGTAGGTAAAGGTGGAAAACATGACGTGACAACCATTTGGCAATGACAGTGGATTTAGCTACAGAAATTTTTCCTATAGTGACGAATTTTGGCCATCACAAAAAATCAAATTTGTTGTAAAATTCTTGTAGCGATACAAAGAAAGTATGGGCAGTGGCGGATCTTGATTAACGATGTGGGGGGTGCCAAAATTGTATGTGATATCTATA
>Ga0315914_1003464_pt1 | contig 23962 bp, 9 predicted proteins | sample MpolenodulesMG_FD_203920 | JGI IMG/M metagenome (GOLD analysis project Ga0315914, IMG submission 203920) | Medicago polymorpha root nodule microbial communities from Los Angeles, California, United States - elongated nodules | ecosystem: Host-associated > Plants > Roots > Nodule | place: USA... | reverse complement strand
AGACTACCCTTTTATAGCAAAAAATCCAAACACAATGATTATCAAAGAAAAAACCAAAAATAGCTAGTCAATATGTCACTTTTTGTTTCAATTCATGTCGTGAAATTTTACCTAAAAGATTTAAAGCAAGTGATCATAAAAGATAAAAAAAAAAAATTAAAACTCTCAAACCAATATGAAGCTACTACCTTAACAAATCATTTACAAAAATAAACCAGAATAGTTGAAGTAAGACATGAAATAACCAAACATCGGTACTGACCTACAGTTTTATATCATCCAATCTCGCCGAACCATCATATTGAGCACTTTAGTCTCATAACTTAAGATCAGAACCTAATAGCAATTACCAAAGGCAAGTGGACATAAAAAGCAGCCTCGCCACAAAAATAGAACCAAAAGGCACAAACACATCAGTGTAAAGTATACATTTGTAGAAAGAAGGTTTGAAAAAAAAATGATATGTTATAAGTGGCATAAAAAGAAAATAACATTCAAACATTGATAATTTGATAAATTAAACCCTTTTAAATTGCTCTTTAGCCAAGGAAAAGATCAATAAATGAATTGTGTTTAAAATTGCATATCTGAAAGGATCAAATAAGTAAATTAATTACAAAAATAAGAAACCTTGAATCAAGATCAGTAAATTAGAAACCCAAACTTTCATTTTATGAATAGCATGACTAAAATTGGTCCAACAGTTTTATCAATAACAAAATTTGACAATTGATTGATATTCTTACCGAATTAAAGCATGGTTGTCAAGCACATATATTGTAGATATAAAGCCTCTGCATCAGTTGGTATACATTTCCCTCATCTAATTAAACGATTTGAAATTTTCACCAATCAGGAAACGATTTGAAGTGACTGTGGTGAAAACTATAATGTACAGATCCACAAAGAAAACAGGGGAAAATAAAGATTGTAGAAAACAGGGAAAAATATTGCACAACAACAATCAAATTCATATGATCATCAATAAATCTAATTTCATGACACCCATAAAATAAAATAGAAAACAATCTACCTCATTTCATCATTGACTTCAGATCTTGATTGTCAGAACCATCTTCCTCATCCTTTCTCTCCTGAGAAACCAAAAAACACAAAGTTCAATCAATCAAATACTAAAATTAAACTGAAGCAAAAGTTGAAAAAACCACCTAAATTTTATTTCCTCAAATTAACAGATATTCTATTTTGTAGCTTATCACTCTATTAGTCATATTTCCAACAGAATTCAAGTTATTCATGAGAGGAAATGAGAGAGATATGGAGCATAACCTGTGGCAAGTTCTCAAATTCCTAAGTTTTATTAGAATAGTAATCAATAATTGAAGAGTGCTTCTGAAGAGTGCATCTAAAGTAGTGCTTCTAAAGTGAAGTTTCTGAAGAGTGCTTCTGAAGTAGTGTTTCTGAAGACAGATTCTGATGTGCAGATTCTGATGTCCTCAGAATCACAATGTAATTAGTTAGAATAATTTGTTACAACATCTAGTTGTATATATATACTCTCTCATGTGTTGTAAATAAATAGTTGTGTGAATCAATAAAAATTCTCCATTCATTATTTCTCTCGTTTCAATTCTTCATTTTTCTGTTAGTTATTCATCTTGCTCAAAACAGCTTATTTTTAATAAGCACTTTCGCTGCGCATAGAACAGAGTGATTGTTCTAACACTTACAAGCTGATCGTTATTAACTTGATTCGAGATCAGATCATTATTTAGACACTTCCAACTACACCATCAGGACCTACACATGTTCCAGACAATTGGAAAAATGGTCCAGTTAATCATAATCGGCTCAATAATTTTCAATAGTCGGTGATGTCTAAATAAAATTAAAAAATATGGGGTCTTTTTGACTTCATATTCATGTGTGGCATTTTTGTTTATAAAAATTAATAATGATATATTTTTGTTGGTGGACTTAAAAATCGGACTTTGGTAGTTTTATCCTTATACAGGTCCTGAAATTAATAACTTAGTACCGAATGAAGAAATAGAAGAAAAAGATTAACAGAAATTAAATGAACATAAATTTTAGGAAGAAGAAATAGTACTAAGAAATAATAGAAATGGGAGTGACTGACCTTGAATGAAGTTGAATGACATAAGCAACTTTAGAGAACCTGCATAATGAGGAAGAGCGAAGCCTTTAGGCTTAAGCACAAGGTGACCAGCACCAACATTGGTTGAGGCTAACACTGGCATTGGACTATTGGAGAACTCGACCAAACGTAGTAACTACCACCATCTCCCTCAAAAAATGTTTTCGGTGTTAAATCCAACTTCATTTTCTCTGTTTTCTCATAACAAGATTTTCAAATACTCTATTAGTCCCATCATAATTAATAGTTGCGCAAGAAACAAACCAAAAAATAATCTATACACTTAAAGGTCCAATTCAAATCCATCAAACTCAAACTCTATTGTAACATTATGGCAAAGCTTACACTATAGCAAACGTGAAAAACTGAAAATAATGATTAGAAAAACGAAATATACTCAGAAAAGACAAGTGCATACCGGTGATTAATCTCACAACATAGTTTGTCAATGAATGTTGACTCAATATGTAAGTAGTTGATTCACTCGCAAGGTCGTGAGTTCATCTCACGTTGTTGATGTGATAACCTCTTTAGTGTGTGATATGTAAGTTCCTTTGTAAGTGCAGCCTTGAGGAATAATGTATGGGATTTGGAATTTGAAAACATTCAAGTTTCTTGATTTGTATAAAAATCATTTGTGTGGTAAAATTCCTTCCAGCTTAGATCAAATTTATCGTTTAAGTGTAATGGATTTGTCAACAATAATCTCATTGGTAAAATCTCAATTGTAGTAGCAAAGTTACAAAGCTTTGACACATCTAGTTACGAAGATAACCTAGACCTTTGACACCGGTCACATATATAGTTAGCTAGCCCCCACAGTTTCGACCATAGTTCAAGGTAATCTCATCATCGTCTAGTAAATTAAAGAGAAATATGATCATGGTTTGATACTTAGGAGATGCATGACAACTATTCATCATAAAAGATGATGAAGAAAGAAAAGAAAGATTGGGAGGGGATGAAGAGAGACAGAGAGAAATGTGTGGAATCTAACGTGAATACGCTATCATAATATTATGAGTCTGTTCAATCCAATGCTTGTTAACAAGACTATGATGGCCAAAAAGAACTCTTGCCTATGCTAAGTATACACGCAGCAGAAGAGGCACAATGTTTGTTCCAAAAAATAAAAACAGAAGCACAGTGTGAAATTGAACAAATATTGATATAATTTCTACAAAATCTTTATTTTGTTTTACTTGCGCATCATTTCAAAAAAATACTCCTGATCCTAAGTCTAAGCTTCATTTTAGTCCCATACCATGATCAAGATATTGGGTGTGTTTGGATCGGAGTTTCAAAACCACATTTCAATTATAAACCCTTTCTTTTTTCCCTTCAAATTCCTTAACTAGGATCTCAAACTTATGCGTTGACGTGGGAATTTGCTGCAATTTTGGCATAACCGTAGAAACCCATCGCGCAACCAAACATATGCTTAGTTTGTATCAAAAGAACTTTTAGATAACATAAGCATTCCAAGCAAAACAGGCTTCAACCTAGAAAATTTTCACATTAACATAACTATTTATTATGATCACTTGATAAAGTAAATTTGAATTACTTTAACATAAGTTATTCACTTCCATTAATCCTATCAATAACAGAAATAACACCTTGACCACCAAGCTTCCCATCCCCATTAGCAACCATACCAGTAAAAATCTGCTTAACCAAAGAAGCACCAGGCAAAATAACAACCTCATCATCACCACCTTCAACAAAATTAACACCCATTCCTAAATCCTTAACCTGATACTCAGCATAACCACCAGGCCTAAAATCCTTATTTATCATCCTCTCCCCAAACAACTCCAACGCCTTCGAACCCGCAGCACCATTCTTAATCGCATCCAAAAATTGTTCCAAGTCAAGCCCACTTCGTTTCGCAAACACTAACCCTTCGCTAAGACCGATCAAATTCGCTCCGATCGTTATCTGATTCGCTATCTTGCAACTCTGTCCACATCCACTAGGCCCCATGTATGTTGCCTTTCCCATTATTTCAAATAACGGTTGTAGCCATTCAACTACAGCGCCTTCGCCTGCCGCGAAGATTGCTAGTTTTCCGTCTCTTGCTCCGATATCTCCACCGGATACCGGAGCGTCGATTGACCAAGCAGATTTAGCTCGTGCTGCGACACAGATTTCTTTAGCGAGATCTGGATGGGAGCTTGTGGTGTCTACAGTGACGGTGTTAGGGTCTAGAGATGAAACGATGCCGTTTTTGTCCAGGTAGATGGATTTAACGTCGGATGGATGACCGAGCATGGTGAAAACGACGTCGGAGGAGTTAGCGAGATGGGAAGGTGAATTTGCGAGTTTGGCGCCGAGGGATTGAAGAGAGAGGGAATTTGGGTGAGATGGGTTACGAGCGTAGAAGGTGAGAGTGTAACCGGCGGATATCAGGCGTGAGGCCATTGCGCCGCCCATTACTCCGATTCCGATCCATCCGATTCGGGTTGTGGATGCGGTGATTGGGTTTGGGTATTTGCTTCCCATGCTGCCGTGACGGGGAGTTGGAATCTTACACGGGAGAGTGGCACAGTATATTCAATTTTTGTGGCACATATGATCATTTAGTCCATGCATCTCACTCTCATAAACGTCTCTAATACAGTTTTTGACTTTGTATTTTCATTAGATTATTTTGTTAAGTGGTAATGCCACACATGTTTTACGATGACATGATATATACATATTAAAGTGAAAGTATAAAATAATCGTTTTGGTCCTTGTGACATCTCTTATATCATGTCATCGTAAAACTTGTGTCACATCATCACTTATCACTTAACATAATTATTAAACGTTAGAGACTAAATGGATAACGGAAGTGCAGAGTTATAGACTTATTTGTATTTTATTCTGAGTCAGAGACTTTTGTGACAACGAAGTGCAGAGTTAGGGACTAAAGTTGCCATTTGCTCTTTTTTAGTTATGAGAACTTATACTCAATCTAAGACCGACTAATTTAAATGGTATACTTCCAACTTTCAATTTGTTGGGATTTAGTTTGTCACCGAAATTGATACAAAGAGAATTGAACACGAATCTTTGAGAGGTACAAACTTTTAATATCTGAAATCAACACCATCAAATTATCTCTATATAACCATAAATTTGAAATGGATTATATTTGTAATTTGTATTTGGATATTATGTGAGTTTTTCAAATTCAAAATCGATTGGCTAAATTACTAATGAAATATTTATATACATTTGCATATTTTGTAGCCCATCTTTATTTGAGTAAGTTTTGATGTTTTGGGATAGTTAAAGTTTAATATAAATTTTCAAATGCTTGAGTTATTCTTAACAAATTTTCTCAAAAAATAAAATAAATATAACGCTTAAATACGTTTAATTTTTTGTAACAAAAAAAAATGTTTACTTTTTGCAAAAAAAATCGTTTTGATCTTATATAATTTTTCTAAATTGTTTTGATCATTTATCTTATTTTTAAATCGTTTTAGTCCTTTATCTTTTTTAAAAGGGTTATATTTTAGTCCTTATTTTGGTATGTTAAAAGGACTAAAACATTACTCTTTTAAAAAAAATAAATGATTGAAATGGTTTAAAAAAAAGATAAAGAACTAAAATGAATTATAAATAGGAGAAAGGACCAAAACGGATTTTTAGTTAAAGATAAAGTACATTTAAGCTTAAATATAATGTTAAGAATGACTCAAACATCTGAAAAAGTTACTATTGATGAAAGCTGAAATTAACTAAGGATGGTCGAGTTTTCTCAATTGTGATTTTCTTTGCTATAAGCCTATAACTGATTATCACTGAAGGAGAAACTCAGTCCCTCAGTTGTGAGTTTCCTAACTACTCTCGTAGAGCGTCGTTAGGTACAATTATTTTTGGATTTTGAGCTACACTAATAAATACAAGAATAAAAGCATAAATATAAAAGAGAACATGATTCTCACTAAGTTGATCGATGGACTACGATTACTCAATAATGTCCACCCTTCTTGTAACTCTATGGTTAAGATGACTATTAATTTGGATTGTAAGATCTGAACAAGGGTATTTTTTCTGATTTTTTTAAGGGCTTAGGAAAACCATGGTGGGGTGCAAAGAGAACTTGCTAAATTGCAAGAGAAATTACGGGCCCAGATACCTTTGGAAAGTAGAAAAAGTTTATGGTCCTTTCAACAGTTTTCAAGATGATATTTTCTTTTCCCACTCTCCGAGTTACTCACATTCCATATAACATTTCAAATATATTGTACAATCCAAATAGTGTAAAAACACGTTAAATATATCATCCAACACCCTACAACATATTAGATTTCGTAATCTGATCTAGGTGAGACGAGAGAGAAAATAAACTCTTTCATGATTACAACAACAAGTATAAATTTACGGGTGAGAAGAGTGGAAAGCTACAATTCGTAGCTTCTAACTTTCCACAGTAAAAAACTTCCAAGCGTTCGGTGAAGTTGATCTGCCTTTGCCCCAAACACGTTATAGATAGAAAGCACAAAGTGTTTTTCTTGTTATTGTAACTTTTTTGTTTGCTTATCTCCCCCTTAAATATATGACCTCCTATACTTGATCCGACACGATAATCCATCTCCCGCTTCCCCGTGTCAAATTATTGGTTGGTAATAACTTCTTCAAAATAATTTTGGAGTGTCCGTTCTTCTATTCTCTTTATCTTTATTATTTAAATTGATTGTGTATTTGCTATACACATAAGTTGCTAGATTTGTTTTTGATTAAATATTGTTGCTTTGATTGTTGGTTCACATTGTTCTTTGCTCCATTTTGTCCTTGTTGGTATTGAACAAAGAATCGAATTCACAACTACAAACCAATTTATTTTAAAAATTCAATCAAACACCAAATCAACAAGAGTTTGGGTCCTAATTTAACTGCTTTCTATCGTTGGAACTGCAAAATTGCGGTTGAATCCTGAAATAATCAATCCTTCGACACTATTGGTTCAAATGGGTTGATTCACCTAAATTTGTAAGCATCTGTATGGAGTGTTATTAACCCAACTAAAAGTACCTAGATTTTTTAAAATGAGTTCTAATTTATGATTTGTTTTTCGTAACATCCAATGACATAAACAGAATATGTATGAAAAGGAAAACCACTCGACTGAAACTTTAATTTATTTATTTTGAGTGCCAATCCTAAGTTGGTTTCTCTGCACTCAGGCTAAAGTGCAATTGCATGGTGACATCTCCATTGTATATATTGTCTTCAAAAGAAGAAAAAGGTAACTCATGTCACTAATAAGTAGTCAGCGGTAGTAGATAATAAAACACTAAAAATTCAATGAACTAGTAGTGCATTATTAAAAGTAATTGTTCTTCTATTAGTTAAGATTATTATATAAAGCATCTTAATTGCACTTATTCTTACCAATTTTTTTTTAATAGTATCAATTCAATATCATCAATTAGTAAACTAACTAAAAGTCTTGCTTACTTTTCATTCGAACGAAGTTGTATATGTGGAAGTGTTTTGAAATTATTAATTCATGATTAACTAAAGATTTTTGTTAACTTTGCACACCGAACAAAGTTGTCAATTTTGGAAGAATACGATGCTATATGTGCGGTTATTGTTTTATATCTGCATGATAACTAACTTTCTGAATCAGCAAGCAATAAACTAATTAATACAGACAATATAAGTTGTCAAAATGCCATTCAAACATGGTTAGCCACTTTATTTTTCTGATAAATCTTGGTTTCAATGTGCCTTGTAGTTTGGGGTTCTAACAAAATCTATTATAAAATACCGCATTATTTGTAACAATTGTTTGGTAAGGGGCTCCACCTCTAACCTCTCTCTTCGGACAAGAATCTCTGTCCATGCACTCCATCCTCATGGCCCAATTTTCTATTGTTGTTTATTAATTATTGTTAATGAAGTTTCCTATGATAGTTCAACTTTGCATCATTGTTAATTACTCACTACTTATTAAATGTTCATTTTTTAGTATTCAATAAAATAAGGCTATTTTTCTTATATATAAAAAGGGCTATTTGGAGTTTTTTCTTAACCCTATTAGCTAAGATCAACTTTCGAGTTCATAGCAAATAACTTATAAGTTTATATGACAAAAATATATATGTTTAGAGTAATAATTTTTCTAAAGAGTTTATAATATTTTTTATTAACTTATATCATTTTTTGATATGTTAATCCAATTAGCTTTTGAGCTTATAACTTAAAGGTTACTCCCTCCGATCTCAATCATTAGCAAATTTTTTACTTTTTATGTTCATTTAATAAATGATTTATGTGGTATTATATACCACACACATCATTTATTGAATGAATCTACCAAGTCAAAAATTGCTTATAATAAAGACCGGATTAGGTATCATTTTAATGTTAATACTTTACTTTTATCATGAATTAATTGAAAATAATAAAATATTAATTAAAAATATATTTTTATGTCATTTCATATTTTACAACAAGTTCAACGGCTAATTACAACAAGCATTACAAATTCAACCCATTAGCTTTTCCAATTTCAACTATCAGCCAACTTCAAGGACAACCCAAGCTAGGGTTCCATGCTTCAAAATTTTAGGTTAGAAAAAGACTTAAAAAAAAGTTTAATTAATTTGGTTAAAAATATTATATACGAGAATATAATTACAGTGTTCCGAGGGCACTAGTTAACATTTCCCTATAGTTATTTATGTTCTCTAGTTAAGTCGATAAACGGCAATGATCCATATGTTCTAGGTTCAATCCATGATCTAAAGATAATTAAGATTTTTTATTTTATTTTCATAAAGTTTTATGTCATTTTTATTTATTTTAAAAGATCTTACATACAATAAAAGTTGCTGTAGGCCTCAAACATGCGGGGCTGATCTTGATCAACTTTTAACTATCGTATTTTTTATCAGCAACTATTTACTAATCTAAGAGGTTCAAACCGACATGCATGAGGGTACCCACCCCTCCCTAGGGCACCTGCTTTATTCGTACCACAAGAAATAAAAGACGCTTTCTCCCTCTCGTCTTTCTAATACCACTGTTAAACTGTTGAGTGCTAAGTTTAGCTAGAGTAAATACACATGAGCACACATCTATCATTATTTTGAAACTAATATATAATAACTTCTTTAATGACACACTCACAAATTAAAATTCATTACCCTGGTATTTCATGATTTTTGAGAAACTTGGATCGGTGGCAAATGCCAGAAATACAACACGTGACATGTTTGTATATACCACGTGACATGCTTGCCCAAGGAAACCCAGATTTTGTGCGTTTTCAAAGTGGATACAGTTTTCCAGAAAACACCTACACATGTCATACAAAGTTTTATTTTAATAACAATTTCAACTAGAATAATTGAAGATCTTTTAAAAAAAAACTAGAATAATTGAAGAGAAAGGCAAGGAAATATATGATTCCAAAAAAATATATTAAAATAACCGATGGTAGTGATCCCCTCTAAAAAAAATAATGGCATTGATATATTGAAGAGAAAATCATATATATAATTTCAACTAGAATACTTGAAGAGAAAGGAAAGGGAATATATGATTCCAAAAAAATATATGATTTTGCTTATTAAACTAATCAATGGTATTGATATATATATATATTATTGGTCATATACTATTGTGCTCATACATGCGTTAAAAAAATTTGTGGTTACAAATATATAAGAAGGTTCTTTAATATATAAGAAAGTTAATTAGTTAAATCCCTTTCAAAAAAGAAGAAGAAAGAAAGTTAGCTAAATCAATTATATTTTTGATAGATGTAATTGATGGAATTCCAAATGGAGTTGAAGTTGATATACATAATATTGATGTACACTCTAATTTTCTTTTATGTGTATATGCTTAAATGATCCGTCCAAATCAATGTAACCATATAAGTATGGCTCACATGCATAAGACATGTCTAGAAGATGTTAAAACCAGGTTAATCCACCAAAACTAATAAGACAAATATACAAATAAAACACATAGAAACAAATCCACCCCAAATCAATGTAGACTAACAGTTCACCAAACCAAACAAGCCAAGACTAGTGAAACACCAATAATACCATGCTAAAACAAAAGCAAGAAACTAGGTAAAAATGAAGAAACTGTTACTATTGCAAAAACACGCTCCAGACCATAAACCCCACCAATTTTTTGCTCCATGTTATTCAATTGATTTGACACTATACCTTAACTCTTTTTTTTCTTTTTAATTTTTTTTATACAAAATGAGATTTACTGCTGTCAATGTTTTCATGCAGTCAACGTTGCTGCCAGGTTTAAATTTAAATCCTTGAACGGCTACTGATATGTGACTGTGTGAATGTGTCTAGGTCTCTATTTGAGTGAAAAATTCCCAGCTGTAACTCAGCATTATTCAACAAAGGTTAATTTGGTTCTTACGAATATGAATTGAATATTTTGGTTAGAATTATTAGTTAATATATATAAAGTTAAAATGAAAAAAGACAGAATAGTGGAGTGGGGCTTGGGCATCAGCCTTTATCACTTTCGTATCGGATGCTGCGGCACTTTGGCATGGCATCAACTACGTACAACTATTGTCGTGGTGCTGGATTATGATGGTTATACTAGGCGAATATGGACACAACGACGACTAAGTTGGAGAAGTGTCTCAAATGATCTACGATATATTTGTAAATTGAATTAATATACTTAAAAATAGGTTGAAACCCAATAGTCGTCGATGACACTCTTAGTAAGTAGAAGTTTATAATCCTACTTGTATAGGGATAAATCCAAATAAAAAAATTTGGACACACCGACACAGATTTTTTTTTTAAAGAATAAATTTAGGTTTGTGGAACAAATATCATTGTATTGAAACCAACAACCAAATAATCTAAGTAACAACAAGTAAGTGTAAACCAAAACTACAATCAAACAAAAATAAACAAGATAAAAATGATAAGAGTAAAGGAACAACACATATCTCAATTCGATTTCAACAGTAATTTATAAAAAGTTCATCAAAAAAATTCCATAAGTAAATGACATTTTATTACCTAAAAGCTGAAACATTAATAAATCAACACATAATTTTTTTAAACTATATAAAAAAAATAAAAATATATACATTGTTTTCAATAGGTTAAATACAAGAATTTGAAATGATTAACCTCATTATCCAAATCAAATTACTTGAGTTTAAAGCTACTTGGATTGATCCGATGATATTGACTACGGAATTTGAGAATGCTCATTCTCAAAGTCTTAACTTTGATTCTCCTTAATGTTAGTTTAAGTGAGCTAATTTAACTTATTTTTTTAAAAAAATATTATTTGATTTTAATTGCATTGGTTCGAGTTGAATCCAAACTGGAATTTAGACAAATGATACTTTGAATTGGTTTTGAATTGTGATCGATCATGAAACGACGTAACCAAGTCTCAAGTATAAGGAAGGACGTAGAGGTACTGAAGTTCCACATGAAAGCGACATGTCGGTCGTTGAAATTTTGATGAAATTTGAAGCAACACGCACGGTAGACCACATGTGAAACTCTTCCATCCTATCACTTACCTTATATTTGGAAAAGCTGCTGACACGTGTTATTGATTTGATACTTGATAGGACGCCGTAGACTTTTTTCATGTGGGTAAAAAAGGACCCTCTTCCTTTGCAATGGTTTGTTTTTCTTTTTGAAAGGACCCTCCTTCCTTTCCCTTTCATGGTTTGGACATTAGATGTTGAAGAGTAATACATGTTCCTAAGTATAACGACCATTCGAGGAAAATTCGGGAAGGAAAGAAAGTTGATTGTTGAATTAATTTTATTCATAAATATTATTGTTTTACATATTTTTTTTATGAAATAGAATTAATTAATGTTTTCATCAAATATTTATTATATATTATAGAAAAATATGTTGAAGAGTAATACATGTTTCAATATATTTTTATTTATGTTACATTTTTTTTCCTTAAAAAAAAAATGAAACATAAATAAAAATATATTGATAAGGAAATAATTAATGTATATTGAAATTTGAAAGAGATATTGTAAAAAAGGACAAAGAAAAAACTCAAAATGATTTTATAATTAAGGACATATGCATTAATTGGTTAATGGGTCTCTAAATTTAAAGGATTATGCTAACAAATATTCTTGTGTTATTTTTAAAACATTAAATATACACATTTTAAAATTATTATGTATGACTTTTTAACAAATCACCTTGGTTAGCATTTTTCAAATATAAAATCTTTATAAGTTTTTTTTTTCTTTCAAATAGTTTAGTGACTATAAATTCACCTTTAATGAGGTTTTCGAGGTTCGAATTCTATCTCCTACATATATTATGCAAAGTCACTGCCAATTGAGATAAAACCACGATGACAATTTTTTTTTGGTTGAATTTTTTTCTTCTTTATTTATCACGTTTTTTTTTAACTTAGTGTTCGCTTAAAGATTGAATAATCTAAAAAATCAATCACACGTCCAATAGCAAAGTACCCAATTGAAAATAGAACAAAACTCTATATGAATTTTTTTTTTTTGTGGTGGCCAATGTTCGAACCCCAGACCTTGCATAAATTATGGATTGTCCATACCAACTGAGCTAAGCTCACGAAGACAAAACTCTATATGGATTAATCTAACATAGAAATTGTTGAGTGACATTTGAAGGATAAAACCTTAGACTAAAAAAAATGAGCAAACTTTTAGATACCAAGTCTTCATCACTAAACCAGCGCTTAAAAAATAACTGTATTAATTTTTTTTATTAAGATATTCTTAATTATGTTACATTTTTTTCTTCTAGGATCTTCAGATGAATTTGTTTTAAAACCTTAACCAATTGTTTTTATTGCTTAGAGGTAGTTAGTAACGGATAATTAACTGTCAAAAGATCTGTAAAAAAATAAAGTAACCGTCAAAGACAAAAAAAAGTGATGTAATGAGAGAGATAAGACAAGGTCCTTTTTTATGTTTCACAACCAAATATACATAAACAAATCTGGTGCTGGATCACATATATAGTACACATATATTAACTGGAAAGGGTATAATGATCACCTCATTTATTTACTTTATATTTGGTGGTGGGGCCGTGTCGGCTATAATAGACAGTTATTACATAAGGATTCTATTCTTGAGCTTTTTTCATAAGCTGCATAATACTATTCTTTGGGATCACTTCTTCTTCCTTTCAGTTTTTATTCCTGTCACAGGATATTAATTTTCATCCAAGGTCACTTCAATCTTTCTCATCTCAATTTTTTCTTTTGTTTTCTTTCTGTTCTGGTGTTTAGAATTTTACTTCTGTACTTTGTACTCCTAGTTCTGAATTTCTATACTTGTGTTGTGTTCCATCTTTCTTTGATTTTATTTTATTTTATTCAATTTCTCTATCAAGTTGAACTTTGATGATGGTTTGAATCATTCATTTACAACTCAAACCACAATACACATTATTTATTTATGCCCAACATGCATGTATTGTTTCAGGTTTGTCAGTTTCTTTTATGTTAATTTGTATATGTATATGATGTTAATGTTGCTTCCTTTGTGATGTTGATTACACTCCCCTAACAAGGATTACAGAAAAGTTTAGGGATTCTCAATTGTCATAGCTCTTGTAAAAATCAACATATCTGTTGTTGATCTTCTAGGTGTATTGTGTGTAGTTTAAATTGTTTCAAATTACCAGAGAATATAGAAACAAATTATTATTTACCACTCATAACAAGATTACTGAAAATAATGGTTGGTAAAAACATCTAAATAAGTGGATGGTCCCTCCTTTTTCTGTCTTTGGAATTTTGTGGGAAAAGATTCCAAAAGCATTCTTTAGTGTTGAAACCTGTTAAAGGATTCATTGTTGTTTTTTCTTCTGTGTGTTTTCAGACTCATTATATTGGCTGTATATGTTTCAGATTGCTCTATCAGGTCACAATAAAAAGCTGGTGGATGAAAAGATGATTTTTTTTATCTTAGCTGTGAGTAACATGTTTAACCTTTCAAAAGAAATGGCACATTTCGTGAAGTTATCCAAATAAATTAGTGATATTCTGCTAGTCATGGAGGACAATGGAAGGTAATGTTCATAGAAACTACTACTCTTTCCTATTCATTCTCCTTTGTTTTGTTTTGTTTTGTTTTGACTGTGTATTCTGTTCTGTATGCATGTAGCAATGTATTGTTATTTAACTGTTTCTTGTTAATGTAGGTTTGAAGAGAAGTCCTTTACAAATGGTGATGTCTACATTGGTAAATTCAAGGGTATACTTCCCCACGGCAACGGGAAGTACACATGGTCAGATGGATCGGTATATGAAGGGGATTGGATAGATGGAAAAATGACAGGGAAAGGGATGCTTATATGGCCATCAGGAGCAAAGTACGAGGGCGAATTATCCGGGAATTATCTTCACGGTCACGGCACATTCACAAAATCGAACGGCTGTGGTTACACAGGTGGATGGAGGATGAATGCTCATCACGGAATTGGACGAAAAGTGTATTCCAATTCAGATGTTTACGAAGGTTTATGGAAAGAAGGAATTCGCGAAGGCAGCGGAAAATTTACTTGGAATGATGGAAGTATCTATATTGGAAATTGGAAAAAAGGGAAAATTGATGGAAGGGGGATTATGAAGTGGTTTAACGGTGATGTTTTTGATGGTTGTTGGTTAAATGGACTTAGACAAGGATCTGGAGTTTATAGATTTTCAGATGGAGGACTTTATATTGGAACATGGAGTAAAGGCCTAAAGGACGGAAAAGGAACGTTCTATCCTTCTGGTAGCAAACAACCATCTCTAAAGAAATGGTGTACCAAGCTTCATAGCGATGAGAATTGTAAGGTTCCAAATTCAAGATTTAATCGTAGTCTCTCTGAGAAAGCTCGAGCCAGTGGTAGATCGAAAAGTTCACGTCATTTTTTTCAAAGTACTTCATTGTTGGACGAGAATTGTGTGATTCAAAACCCTGCTGACGATTGCATATGTCGTGATTCCTCATCTGCGTTACCGCAGATCTCTAATGAAGGTCAATCTGAGGTATCTGGTATGAGTAATATGGTTTTCGAAAGGGAATATATGCAAGGAGTTCTAATTGTGGAGAGACTTCGTGAGTATTCAGATATATCGCATAATAAGAACAAAAGGCAAAGTAAATTTAGTATGAAGCAAGTAAAGAAGAGTTCATTTATAGGCACTTTCCAAGACCGCCGAAGCTATTATCTGAAGCTTAATTTGCAGCTTGGCATCAGGTAAATTATTTGATCTCTAATAATATTTTCGAAAAACATATCTAGTATTCATGGTTGCTAGTATTATCAGCATTCTTTCAAATGTTCTACACTTGAATATTTATTTATTTGGTATTATGTTTTATATGAAGCTTTGTTTTGAATTCTTTTTGCTCAATTCTCAGGTACACTGTAGGAAAAATTACACCAGTTCCTGCACGTGAAGTTCGGTCTTCTGATTTTGGAGAAAGAGCTAGGATAAGGATGTACTTTCCTAAGGAGGGTTCACAATTGACTCCTCCACACTGTTCTGTAGACTTCTACTGGAAAGATTACTGCCCTATGGTCTTCAGGTATTCATTATCAGAATAACATGTATATAGGTTCTTGATATAATATGATTTTATGATTATTGTGGCATATTAGAGTTCTTAGTCAGAGTTATGATTATAAGCACATATTCTTAATGTGATTTCATATATTTCCAGGAATTTGAGAGAAATGTTCAAATTGGACGCGGCCGAGTACATGATGTCCATTTGTGGTGACTGTGCTCTAAAAGACATATCTTCACCTGGAAAAAGTGGCAGCATATTCTTTATTTCTCAAGATGATAAATTTGTGATCAAGACACTAAAAAAATATGAGCTAAAGGTTTGTAGTCACCTCTTTTGCTTGATGGACCATATTAACTTTTTAATTAAGTTATTTTGATTTGAATTCATCAAATACATGAATCTTGACTTCCTAAGTACTTAACTACATGCATACATTCCTCTTTATAGGTTCTGCTCAATATGCTTCCTAAATACTACCATCATGTAGGAAGTTATGAAAATACTCTTATTACAAAATTCTTTGGGATCCATCGAATAACACTGAGAGGTGGGAAAAAGGTATTACCTAATATCTGTCTTTACTTCTTTCTCCTTGTTAATTGGTTTAACTATAAATACTTTGATGTTTTCTTCATTAGGTTCGGTTTGTTGTCATGGGAAATATGTTTTGCACAGAACTTCATATCCACCGTCGTTACGATCTGAAGGGATCTTCTCAAGGAAGATATACAAGCCAAGATAAAATTAATAGCAATACAACATTGAAAGATCTTGATCTAAAATATGAATTTCACATGGATAAAAAGTTGCGAGAATCGTTATTCAAGTAAGTTCCTACTTTATAAGAGTATCTTTTATAGTAAGCAGTACTTATTGACAAATTTCTAGAAATGTAGCAATTTTGCTCTTCTAGGTAGACCATATATTTCATGATTATGCTATCTTTTATTTCCCATAGGAGATGCTTGACTACTTTGTTATCAGAAGTACTATGGCTTCTAACAGTAATAAAATTTTACTTTCTTGATGGATTAATAATACTGGCACAATATGGATCTATCAGAATTTTCAGCTTTCTTGCTTTCATAGATAAAATTTCATCCTTAAAAAAACAAAAGATATTTGTGGCACTAATGAAAGAAATATTATTATTTTAATTCTAATTTCTATAATTTATATGTAATAATGGACAGATCTCTGTCCAAAAAAATATACAATAATGGACATATTAGTAAAAGAATCCCAGCAATGAATCGAAATACCTTATTGATATCCCTCGCAAATTGATGTGGCTGGTCAAGAAGCGTCAATTTACTGATGAGAAATTGATAGCGAGGTGAATGAGGAAGAGAGATAACGTGATTGTCCAAAGCTTTACAAATAGAGTGACAATCAACCTCAATATACTTCGTGCACTCATGAAAAAACGGATTATATCAACTTGATTAGGATGTATCTCTTATCAACAGCATCATGGTTGCAATAGGATGCATCTCTATTCACCGAAAATTGAACAGATGATTTTACGAAATATAAGTGTAAAGAAATATTGGATGATATCTACGTTGAATAATGGTCCTTGTAAGATCCTGCTATTGCAAATTTTAGCGAAAGTCATGAAAGTTATGAGTTTCTTCATGTTTCTATATTAAAAAGATTTAATCCAAAGACCAAAATTTCACATTTTGATAGTACTTGACTTATTACGTGCGATGATACTGATTTGTGACTGTTAGCTATATTGTATGTGCACTAAAATCTTTATCATGACAATTCTGTCGAACTTCTCCTTGACTGAAGGGCAAGTAGTTTACCTAGTGGTTATGACATGACCTGAATTTATTTTTCTGGTTCAGGCAAATTTCTCTAGACTGCAAGTTCTTGGAATCTCAGCACATAATTGATTACAGCCTTCTGTTGGGATTGCATTTTAGAGCTCCAGAGAATCTAAAGGCGTTCGTCGAACCTCCTGGATCAATACAACGTCAGTATAGTTTACCTTCCGCAGAGGGTAAGTATCTCTTCTGATGCCAGTTATTTAGAATATGATATGAAAATTTTCTTCCCAAGCCTAGTGATTATATATCAATTTCGTTATTTATTTCTAACGAACATATCGACTTGGTTTGCTTGCACTAGATATACTCAAACAAGGGGAGCAATTGATCATTCCGAAAGGCTTGTTATTAGTTGCACATGAACCGAGCTTCATCAACACGACACCTGGACCCCACATTAGAGGGAATACATTGAGAGCATACTCCATCGGTAACAAGGAAGTTGATCTTTTACTGCCCGGTACTGCAAGGTGAGTATTTTCTATAACATCAGTTTCTTTTGCCACTCGCTATTATATTAGGAGTACTCCATCGGTAACACGAAAGGCTTGTATGATATATATAATAAATAATGAATGTTCCTCAGATTACCGGTGCAATTAGGAGTAAACATGCCGGCTCAAGCTACTAGTTTGCTTCAAGAAGATAAGGTGGAAGAATCAGAAGTAGAGCTTTTTGAGGTTTATGATGTGGTACTCTACATGGGAATAATAGATATACTTCAGGAATACAATGTCAAAAAGAAACTTGAGCATGCCTACAAATCACTGCAGTTTGATCCTATGACTATATCAGTAATAGAACCTAAAATTTATGCTGAACGTTTCATCAATTTCATGGATAAAAAAGTTTTCCCGGAAATACCGTGATGTCTGTATATTTGTTATCTTTTCATTTTGGTTTTAATCTTTCTTTGTAATTAATTGTTCCAAAGGATGAATGATTATGTACTTTATCAGCTCAGTTTTGTTTCATTTCACATGATTCTTTGAGATTTGTTTGTCCTGATCAGCAAATGAGGCTTGCAATTCAAACAGCTCAATAAAAGGATTTATTGCCATTTAGTATATGATTGATTTGTTGAGCTTCTTCACATGACACTTAATTATTTGGGTGATTAATCACTTTTTAATCCTTTTTTCAAGAAATAATTGTTTTCATAATAGTATTGAACTGTGATCTTTGTGTGTGTGTGTTAAGCATTGGACAGTCTCAGCTGTATTCTCCTTCCAATTTAACAATTGATTCATTACTACATTTTAGAAGTCCAATTCAAACCTAATTTTTTGGACAAATTTCAATATTTCGACACAGTTTTAACATCAAAATACATGAAATTATTATTAACACAAACAATTAGCCAAATACATTATAATTGCGCAATTTAACGCAACCTTTACCCTTTTTGCATTTCATGGTCCCTCATGCCAATTTGACCAAAAATCCCCCACCATGACAATTAGTTTAATGACAAAAAATTTAACTTGGAAAGAATAAATAGGTGTAGGTTCAAATATTTGCCTCTATATATACTATACATTGTCCCTTAAGAGTGAGCGAGCTTAACTCACGGGGACGACTTGATATTTATTTAAAAACTACAAAAAAAAAGAAAAGTTTAGGAAGTGAAATTAAATTAGTAATCATGAAATAAAAGGAATTAATATGAGCGAAAGTTTCCTTGTTTTAGGAAAAAAAAACTGAAATTAAATTATAGACAGACAACACCTAGCTACCAATCAACCATACCCAACAGATCCAAATTCTGAATTCAGTGTGTGTTTAGAGAGAGAAAGAGCTATGGAGAAATTAACGTTTTCAATTCTCTTCTTCTGCTTCTTCTTAATCAATCTTCTACCTTCCACATTCGCTATCTGGCTTACGTTACCCACCACCGGTACCAAATGCGTCTCCGAAGAAATCCAGAATAACGTCGTCGTTTTGGCTGATTATGTTGTCGTTCCCGATGATCATACCCGCAGCCCCACTCTCGCTGTCAAGGTAATGTTTTTACGTTTTTTACGATCACCCTTTTCGTTTTTATTTCGTGGGTCGTTCTTCAATTTTGATCACAATTCTTGTTTTTTCTCTTTCCATTGTTTTGATTTGTTTCGTTTCTAGGGTTATTTTTTTGTTGACATTGTTCTTCAGTTTTGATCATTTGATGGGTTGATTTGTTGAATAATGCATTCGTATGATATGATTTACTATTTAATTGACGTTATTAGTAATATGGAGTGTAAAACTAGAATTACTTAATCAGATTTAGCATTGATTTTGCAAGATTTGTTGATGGTAACAAAATGGAAGAGATGATTTGATTTTTTGTTTGCCTAATTGCTTAGTTTGGAAGCTGATATTGTGAGCCATGGTAACAAAAAAGCCTAGCTTTTTGTATGCTTATTTTAGATGATAGAATTGTAATGTGTTTTCCTAATTTCTTTTGTAGATCAATAATTCTTTTGTGATATTTTACACGAATGCATTCTTATATTGTCCGTGGTGTTATAGTAATTTGACCTATTTAGTTTTGTTTTTGCATATATTAATCGATGAGCGAAATTTGCATTTTTATATGTCTATTTCTGGAGCCTGAGCAGCGTAGCTTTGATCAGTTATGTGTATGATATCCATAAATTGATCTTTACTCTGTATTCTTTGCTGTCGAGTCCAGTCTTTTGAGGGGATGAGTAATTTTTTGCTGTAGTTGTTTTGATTGTAGAAAATGGAAATATCACAGAATATATCGTTCACATGCATGTGGATTCGATCTTTTAGGAAAAAACTTGATTCGATTTGGTCAGTGGAAATCAGAAAATGTCTTACAAATTGGTTTTGAGAGCAATATCCTTTGTGTGCTGAGGTGTTACCGATATGAAAATGGAAAATCGTTTATCTTAGTTGCCTAAGTCATGAATCACTTTCATGATAACTTCAAATGAAAATGTCATAGTGGAGCTTTAATTACAATCTTCTGATAACAATTTGTTAAAATGGTCTACTACTTCTAATGTTTTCTTTAGGTAACATCACCATATGGAAACAATCTTCATCACAAAGAGAACACAACACATGGGAGTTTCGCATTTACAACTCAAGAGACTGGGAACTACCTGGCATGCTTTTGGGTAGATGGGGGTAATCAAGGAGGTCACGAGGTTAGTGTGAACCTTGACTGGAAAATTGGAATTGCAGCCAAGGATTGGGATTCGGTTGCTAAGAAGGAGAAGATTGAGGTAAGTAGATATGACTTGTGTGACTTTACCTCTCAATGGCTGACAATTACTTAAGCAATAAATTATATAATATGAAATGAGTTCAGGCACTGTTTTACAATGGTTTTTGAGAACTTCATAAATTTGCAGTTTTCTTAAAGATTTTTTGCATTATAAAATGGAAATCTTTTAGGCATTGCAAGAAAATTGATCCGACTTGGATGCTCTCGTGTTTCTTCTTTAATACTACTTCTCATGTTATTAGAGATGTAAATGCAGCGAGTTTAATGCACCCTACATAAATAATGGTGGATCTTACTAAATGTTAGAAAATATGTCTATTTAGGGATAGTATATTCTATTTCATGCTATACATTTATTTTTTAAAACTGTGATATAATAAAAAAAAAATCGATGTAATATAAGTGATTGTGTATGAATAATTGATTATGCTGTGATGAATTCCTCAAGCAATTTAGTAAACTATTTATCCATCTCAGGACTGTAGCTTACTTTTGTGCTATCCTCTCTTATATATAACATGAAAGTAAGGTAGAGGATCCAAATCTAAATTAAATCTATACCTCTGCTGTTTGATCCAAAATGTTTTTTCCCTTCTGATTCCGTAACTAAATGTGATTGATACGTAGGGAGTTGAGCTTGAATTGAGAAAGCTAGAAGGAGCAGTAGAGGCCATCCATGAGAATTTGCTCTATTTGAAGGGAAGGTAATTATTCCAATCACATCAACACTTTTATCTTGAAATAATATTTTGCACCTTTCTTTTCCTTCCAAACTTTTCTTATGCGTGTACATGTATTTTGTGTTCTTTTTTCAGGGAAGCAGAGATGAGGATTGTGAGTGAAAGAACAAATGGCAGAGTGGCATGGTTTAGTATTATGTCTTTAGGTATCTGCATTGGAGTTTCAGCTTTGCAATTGTGGCATTTGAAGAGATTCTTCCAGAAGAAGAAGCTTATATAGGTTATGCCAGCATTAATTTTATTTTACTAGTGAAACAACGATCATACACAAGTTTTTTTTTTTTCTTTTCGTTTTTTGATGAGTCCTACTTACAAGTAGTAGCCAGAAAATTTTCGTTACCACTTACAAAGTTTCCAACTTTTCTTATCCATGGTGTTTATTATAATGCATTGTCATATGATCATTTTGATGAGGATTTGAAACAAGATCAGAGCCATATTATGACATAGTAACTGCAGTCATGCAATCAGAGCCATTCAATTGCAAATTGGATGATCATGTTCATCATTAGCAACTCAGATTTGACACAAAATATAGATAGTTGTTATCCGTTATAGATTTTCTTTTTTCCAAAATAAAAACAGGTACATCGTAAGTGTTATAGATTTTTTTTTTTACAAAATAAAGACGGCTACAAAGATTGTTGATGTTTAAGGCTGAAATTCTTTATTCAAAATCATCAACTAGAGACAATTTTTGTCTCTTGTATTTCTTAACGCAATAATAGTGCAAACACATAGTTTGGTTACATGGGAGGTTGTTGAGTGTGAAACTTCCTCCGCAATTTATTAAACAACTACAGTGACTTAGATCCTATCATTCATGATGCTTAGAAAACGGAAATAAGCATGTCTTCAAGATGCAATGTGTATTAATGAGCCCCAAAATACCCAAAATCCAGTAGAAAATCCCATAGCAATGCTTATGTAGAATGAAATTGCAATGAATTTTTCTATAAGTTGAAGGAATTTGGTATTCACCATCATTTTGATTCCAAGGGTTCTCAGTTCTATAACTCTTAAATTTCTTGAATGAGCATACCACTACTTATAGTTATAGGAGTTCCTGTGCCGTAACATTAGACTTAGACCTAAAAGCAAAAGGTTAAAAATACAAAAGTGAAAAACTTAAGTTAAAAATTCGTGCTTTTTAACACTTAATCTGTACTTTTTAACTTCAATTAATGTTAACAAATATGTTTATCCATTTAACACTGATTATTATATTCTTTAGAAAAATGATTAAGTGAATCTTTACTGATTACTACGTATTATTTTTTATAAAAGAGGACATACTTCCTTGCAGTTTAACAAAAGTACAAAAACTTGTCTCTATGCATGTTCTGTGTTAAATGTTACAAAAGAAACACACACCCATGACTTATATCCTCTCTATTTTCTTCCTATATTGCTATAGCTTTTAAATGATTTGGGGTGGATAAAAAAGATTTGGATTCATTTAATATCACAATAGTTGTTGTTTATTCTTGTCACTTAATGTAATGGTAACACAAAAATATCCCGTTTCAAAGTCATTGAAGTCAACAACATTGTATTGACTTAATAAGTTTCATCCCACCTTCCTTAGTCCCTTGCATCTCTAGTGACCCTCCATTTAGGGGTCTAACATCATCTTGTCCCGTTTTCTACAAGTTATTCCAAAGTCTCTTGTCCTTTGCAAAAAAATAAAATTGAAAAAACCTCAAGTTTTTTTTTGAAGTCAAGATGGTTTTTTGAGAGAGTTGACTATACTCTTAATATCCTTCTTAGTTTTTGCATTCGTTCTCCACTTGGCTCTTTATTATATATGAGTTGGAATATCTTTTGTACTTTTATTTTTTTGTTTTAACCCTTCATGTATTTAGAAAAAAAAGCATCTCGTAACCTAACTTTTGTTTAAAAAGATAATAGAGTTAGACCATAAATTATTGAATTCTGCTCTTTATTCAAACGGTTTTGCTCACTTCCAAAGTAAAAGTCCAAAATACCCCTACGCATGTTTTATGTAATTTTATTCGATTATGTCGAACTATCCGATAATCTTGTTAAACTGGCATAATTCGGTTAAGTTATGAATGTGGCGTGATTACGGGTCATTCTAGACTTCTTCTAAGTTTGTTCAGTAACTGGTTGCATTTAATGCAGATTTTGTTGTCTGCTATGAACGTGAGTTAACTCACGCTAGTACAAATGACTATGTATGTTAACACACGTTGCATGACTTAACATGCGCTAGTGTAAATTGTAGTGTGATGCACCGTGAGTTAACTCACGTTGTCCTTTGTACTAGCGTGAGTTAACTCACGTTCATAGCAGACAACAAAATCTGCATTAAATGCAATCAGTTACTGAACAAACTTAGAAGAAGTCTAGAATGACCCGTAATCACGCCACATTCATAACTTAACCGAATTATGCCAGTTTAACAAGATTATCGGATAGTTCGACATAATCGAATAAAATTACATA
>Ga0315914_1003463_pt1 | contig 23963 bp, 7 predicted proteins | sample MpolenodulesMG_FD_203920 | JGI IMG/M metagenome (GOLD analysis project Ga0315914, IMG submission 203920) | Medicago polymorpha root nodule microbial communities from Los Angeles, California, United States - elongated nodules | ecosystem: Host-associated > Plants > Roots > Nodule | place: USA... | reverse complement strand
ACAATCTAGTTTTTATTCAATTCAATTGTTCTTAATGCTTTTTATATCCTGATCAAATATAAACATGATTTAGTGAGAATGAATGACTACTGACCATAGCTTTCTACTTAGACAGAATTGAATTGTTATAATAAACAAGGTTAGTCTAGGAATGGATAATCGTTTGTTAGTGATATTAGGTTAACGTGCTTAAACCTTCAAAAATTATTAGACCACCTAAGGAATTAGGGGTTGTAGTTTGATAAGAGGGTCCTAACTCAAGGGATTGATTAGGACTATTTTGTCAACTATCGTGAAACTAGAAAATCATTCATAAGAATAGGTGCATTATACCAATTAGGAAAACATAGATGATTCGAAAGACCTGATCCCATCTCTCTTCATATTTTCTAACCAAATCTATATTTTCTAACCGAATCTTTATTTTATGTTATTTAATTTTATGCAATCAAATCAAATCTAAATAAAATAATTTATACATCCTAAATATTTACTTTATTGCTAAATTGAGATTAACACAATCCTCGTAGATACGAACTTATTTTACTACTTCGATAATTTTTGGTACACTTGCCAACTGTCTATCAACGGTACTAGTGGAAACGAACCGTGCTAAGCATAGACACCTAGTGAAAAAATGGGGGTCTCTAAAATTTTGAAAGGCTTAATAACCCAAATTAAATTATATATCATATTAAAATAAATATAGTTTTTCCGTCCTCTTAACTTGGTACATGTCTTCACTATATAAACTTCATTTAATTAATCCAAGTAAATAAATATTTTTTTGGGGGGAGTAGATAAATATGATTATGGGATGTCATTCAAGAAAATATTTTTTTCTGTATCTTCTAAAATCAATCAAAGTTGAGAACCCCTTCCAATATATAATAAAAATTTTGTAGGCCTTTCAAGAAAATTGAAAGGTAGAAGTAATATAAATTAATATGTGAAAATAATCATAAGAGATACATTATTATAATTTGTAAATAAAATTATACACTTGGTAAACAAATATAATTAACTTTCAACTTTAGTTGAACTGATCATACATATACAGTGACCATCACGATTACAACAATCTACCATAGGAGGAAGACACAAACCAAAACAATAATCGTCGTCCACACAGTATATAGGAGATGCTGTAATATATAACAAAAATTAGTCACTATTAAGGTTAGAGAACAAAAATGTAGGTATAAGTTAAAGAACAAATTTGAAAAGGATGAGAGGAAGAGCATACCAGCGTTTACAATCCTATCAACAGAAAATAGAAAACTCAAAATGATAATAACATAAATAAACTTGTGAAACTTAGTCATATTTTTTCTCTCTTTGATGTAAAAAGATAAGTTTTTGTATGAATTCATTTATAATGAATTAGTTTAGAATTTATGGAGATGGAATCAATAATATTGCTTTTAAGTACATTCATGTGTTTTGTTTGTCCCATTTTATCATTCAATAGACAATCTAACAAATAATTTTTATCAACCTTTTATTACCTATTATAACCTTTCATGATAGTATTAATAGTATTAAATAAATTATAATAATTCAAAATAATAATGAACCCATGAATTTTATATGCAAAATTTAAAAAAGCAAAGACATACACTATAAATTACATACGTTATACTTGTCAAAAAATATAAATTTCCTTACCAGAAATCGAGTTTACCTCCGAGTTGACACGATTTTGGTACCTAAAAATGTAAACTCGGTAAACTCGACGAGTTAACACTCGATTTGTGAAACATTGGCTGTAATATATAACAAAAATTAATCAGTATTAAGGAAAGAGAATAAAAATGTATGTACAAGTTAAAGAACATATTTGAAATGGACGAGAGGAAGAGAATACCGGTGCTTACACCCCTTTCAACAGAAAATAGGAAACTCAAAATTATAATAACATAAATAAACTTGAGAAACTTAGTCATATTTTTTCTCTCTTTGATATAAAAAGATAAGTTTTGTATAAATTTATTTATAATGAATTAGTTTACAATTTGCGGATATGAAATCAATAATTTTTTTTATGTACATTCAGATGTTGTGTTTGTCCAATTTGATAACTCAATAGATAATATAACAAATAATTTTAATCAACCTTTTATTATCTATTATAACCTTTCATGATAGACTAGGAAAACCTAAAAACAACAATATACTAGTATTAAATAATAATAATACAAAATAATAATGAACCCATGAATTTTATAAGCAAAATTTAGAAATGCAAAGACATACATGATGTGCGGATTAGGAAAGTGTACCAAATCGTTTACCAAGTAATAAAGTGATAAGTAGAGTATTGTATCCACATGGATTGTCATTTCATCCAAACAATTCGCGTTACTTATTTTTGTAAGTTTGACAGTATAAAAGATAGGTTGCAATTTTTATCTGTTTGCAACAGAGCAAGTTTACCTGTTTTTGGTTGCAGAAAAGTAAGCAGCAGTTAGGTCGAATCCCCCATGTCTCTGTTGTTGGATATATTAAATGACACTAATGTCGCGTTTATTTATCTTAGGTGGACTATACAAGTGATGAGGCCGTTGGGACGTTACTAACTTACTTTAGTCTATCCCTCTGATGGCTAACTGCAACTGCTGATCGCACGGTGATCCTTACGTGCGGGGTCTAGCTAATTCAAAGGTAATTGAAACATAAACTTAAATTGGCTTTCCAGTGTTTCCCAAGGCAATGAAGACCAAGGTTCCCTTAGGTCTGCCCATCTATGAATCTTAGGACACTCATAGCATACTCTCTCTACGTTTACTAAGTAGTTCTACAAACGGGCAGCCCTAATCTAAGTTTACCTTACTAAGGGTTTCAAGAGAATGGTTCTACTAGGTTACAACTTATTTCCTTCAGCTAGGCACTTGTTTCCCTAATTACTAAAAAGTTAATTCCTAGGTTCGGTAGGGCACCACCCAGTCTTAATAGTTTCAACTACTATGTACCTAAGACTAGGTCAACAATCTTTGTAGTATCTTTGGCTAGTTAATATTCACTTACTTCCTAGATAGATAGTAATCAATAAAAGGATATAAATATCAAGATATAAGCATCCAGTTAGTGATAGCAATAGTAGGCCTTGTCACAACCTAAGTACCTAATCTAGGATTGCACCTATCACAAAAATAAACTACTCCCTAATAAAACTTAATATTGAACAAAAAATAAATAAAATGTAAACAAAATTAAATAAAATAAATATCCAACAAAAATAAACAGAGGTCCATATTAGAACTCTAACCTAAAATGGTTTAGTTCCACATGGTAACTAAAAACAAATTGCTAAAGATAAAAACATACCCTAGAAAATCAAGGAGAAGATAGAAACTCTCAAGAAGTTCCAAAGTTGCCTTCCTCTTGAACAACCATAGTTCTGAACGTGAAATTCTGAATGAGGAAGGCTATTATTTATAGTGAGATTTTCTACCTGGATTTGGGCTAAAAGTGCGGGCTTTACCCAACACAGAAGTAGGAAAAGACAGTTGCGCCCCGCATTTTTGCATGCACGGGGCACATTTGAGTGCACTCCAATGTATTCCCTAGGCGCATGGTATGTAAAATCCATGCCCTATGCATTTTTTCCATGCCCTAGGCACACGATGTCTGTCTCCTGGGCCCATTCTTCGATTTTCCGTCGTTTTTAGGTCTTCGTCTTCAAATAACTTGTCTCGGTACTTTGGGAACAAAATTCCTCCCATTTGTAAGTTTTCTGAGGCCTCTTGAATCTTAATTCTTGTTATCCTGAATCTTCACAATTCTTCAGATGTTCTTGATTTGCCGATTTGCATAATTTCTTCATGAATTACTTCAAAAACCCCCTAAAATTGCTATATTTCAGGAAAACTAGAATTACAGACTCAAATATAGAAAACATTACAAAAGTTCAGAAATCATAGGCAATCGTTATAATACTCCTCCTTGTTGCTGTTAAATCGTACATAAAATAATTGAAAAACATGCTTAGAGTAACGTAAGATGACCTGTCATCACAACCCCAAACTTAAATTGTTGCTTGTCCTCAAGTTACGAAGGAAAACATAATTTATTTTTTGCATTTTTTTCAGGAAAAACATACATTTCTGAGAGTTGTGCTTAAGAATCATTCATCACATTTATAGTAGAGTGGCAACTAGCTTACCACTATATGTTGGGTATTTGTATTGGCTGCATTATTGCTAAAACAAATATCCTTGATGTGTAAGTTGGAACCAATGTTCCAACATGTGTTTAGGCATCTCTGTAAGATGTTGGATACAATGTTCCAACATCCTGGCACGGTTTAGTGTGCCTGGGTTCATTCCTATTTGTACGCGCACCCTTTATTGTTTAAGGAAACAATATTTCCTTATCTTATTGACTAAGCAACGCGCATATCTTTTCAGAATCAGCTGTGGAATATTTCTAGAGTATTATTTATATTTTCGGAAATATTTGTTATTGGTTGGAACGATCCTAAAGATGTTTCGACATTTTAGGACTTTCCATATTTGTTTCTGATTCTTGTTTTGCAGATTAGCTGAACCGATCTGCTTTGTGCTGAAGCCCAACTAAAGTATTTATCCCAAGCTGCTTCAGTATATAAGGGAGACTTCAAGACCTAATTGATCATTCAAGCCGTCATACTAAAAAATTTAGATTTTTAAGGTTTTGAGTCTACATGTGCTCTACTCTTGTATCGTTTGTGATGCAAGTTTAGAACCTTTTTGTGAGTCTTTCTTGTATCATTTATGATACTTATTTAGGACTGTGTGTGAGTTTGATACTCTTGTGTACTACTCCGAAGTTGTGAAACAGGGTGTTAGTTGTTTGTTTTTGAAGGTAACTTCAACTTTGTGTTTGTGTTCAGGTCTGATAGATCACATGGGCTGTGACTGACCATTAGGATAGTGAGATGGGATCTCAGATCTAGGAGTTCCTAGGTTGAAGTCTATATGGGTAGGTCGTAGGTCTTTAGTGAAAACGAGGAGTTTGCTGAGAGCTATTGAATAAGGACTACACTAGTGGATTTCCTTCCTGGCTTGGTATCCCATAGAGTAGGTGTGTTTGTCACTGAAATGGGTAAACAAACTCACTGTGTTCTTTACTTTCTTGTCATTTATTTTCTTGTTTTTATTTCTATTTATTTCGTGATGTTGGAACATTGAACAGAACATTGCATACGTTAAAACATCTTACAGAACATATTAAAACAAGTGCGTTAGAATTTCACTATACGTTCAAGCAGGTCCGGCTTGGTGAAAGGAACCTATTTTCTTAGCCTTACTCTTTTCTACGATACACTTATGTATCTCCTAAAGCCAGTAAGGCTGGTCACGGTATTTGCCCACTCTAGTCGTCGCATGAATGTACCTTGCTATCAGTTTGAAACAATTCTAAACAGACAGTCAAGTTAAAGTTATTCACACACTTAGAGGACTTTAAGGGTTATAACTTGGCTTAGGTTGAGGGTGGATATATTTTGGGAAAGTATGTTAATAAAAGAACTTGGAGTTAGTTCACTAACCTAGGGATTTCTTCTAAACATTAATGCACTGCCCTCCTTCCTTCCTTGATTCAAACAAGATGGGTAAAACAGTAGAACTATTTGTCTTTCTATTTTTGACAGAAACATACTTTTTTTTTAAAACACCATTTTTGGCTCTTGATTTTTTTTCTTTTTTTTTTTCTTCAGATCCATAATCATCTAAATTTATTTCATTTTTTTTCTTTTTCTGACAAATGTGTTCTACTGTTACCCCACCCCAAACTTAAAATGTTGCTAATTCCAAAGAGCAACCCTAAACTTAGTTTCAAAGTATGTGCAGACATAATAATACCTATCTAACTCCAAGTGAAATCAAACAGGGTGAATATAAAGTGTAGGACTGTGACATGATTCGTCACTAATAAAGAAAAGAAATTTTCGTCTAGAGGCTCAAAGTGGTTTCACAAAGGATAATAAGAATATAAAAGGGTGTCTTGAAAGACTCAAGGTACCAAATAAAATTGCCTCTTGTGTAATATAACCTAACCGATTCTCCGTAAAGAACAACCGCAAATTCAAGCAAAAATAACATTCATATGAAACACTCATAATATGTATTAGAAATATTTAAGCATCTAACAACCTAGAATGTATATGAAAATATTTGGCTCTGAATCTCACCAGTTATGCTATTCGAAAAAGAGTAGGTGATCCTATAAGTACATTCACTTGCAAGTCCCTTAAAGTATCGCTCTTGAATGTAAGGATAAACTAGCCTCCGCCTAAAATGTTTTTAATGAATACCTAAGACTAAAACAAATTTAAGCATAAAAGGAAAGGTTGTATATGTAAATGCAAAATAAATAAATTTTTATTAGATAATACTTGAAAGAAAAAGCTACAGAAAAAGAAAAGAAATTGATTAGTCATATCATCTTAGCTTAGCAAAAGAAAAATGCAGAAAAAATAAAATAATGGGTTGCTTCCCATTCAGCGCCTGCTTAACGTCTGAGTCCTTACGGTCAATAGGTTGCCTCCTATTCAGCACTTCTTTTGAGTCATTAGCTTGATTAAAATAGGTGGCCTCCTATTCAGCGCGTCTTTAGCGTCCGAAGCCTGACGGTTCCCATGGGTTGCCTCCCATGCAGCGCTTCACTTTACGTTTATTAGCTCGTTGTCTCGATCATGTTAGGGTGGCTTATATGAAAGAAAGAACACGTCATCCTTCCTCTTTCTCTTGTTAGAAAGGAACTCCATGAATTTTGCAAGGAGAGTTAAGTGTTCTCGTGCTCCAATATTTGCTTTACTGGAATATGTGTTTGTCCTTCTCAAGTGACAATTAGACTCTTGCAGCAAGTGATTATTGTTTTGAGTCTCTGATGTCACAAAGTTGGATGAAGGCTTTTCTTCTTGCACCACTACATCGTTTACCACTCCATCTGAATTTTCGATTGATCCTTCTACAAGTGTTAGATTGACAGCTGATGGTTGTGCCAGAATACTTTCGAGTTTTCCTATCAGCCAAGTTGGAGTTGAGTTTATGCCATCACCAAGACTACACCGAGCTTCTTTCACGGACAACTTCCCAATAGAATTGAAACTTCCAAGGTACTTCTTCTTTGGAGGAAACCGTCCTTGAAACATGAAATATTGCCTTACAGCTGCCAGTAAATATATCAAGGTCTTTTCTCTTCAACTTCTAAGGGTATGACAACTTGATATACTTAGGGAGTTTGCATGAGTTCTCACTTTCATCAAGGATTTTCCATCTACTCTTTTCTAATATGGAATCTTTGTCTACTAGAGACTCGAACATTTGGGTATTCTGCTTCTCTTTGAACTGGGCTTGAAGTGTTGGTTGTACTCCTAGCATTTCTTCCTTCTTAATATGAGTTTTTGGCAAGTGGTCACATTGTTCTCCTTCCTTGACTTCAGTGCGAATGTATCCAACAGTCTCCTGTACTACAATTTCAGGGGAGGATTTGTTTGGGGTATTTTCCTTTTTATCCTGCTCATGTCCTATTGTCCAAGAGGTGGTGTCATGGGTAAACTAGAAAGATAAATAGGAGGTAGAAGGACTGAGTGTGCAGTTTGAGATGTTGTTAACTCGTCTTCCTTAAGTTTGCTCGACTTGACACTTAACAAAGGGTTATTTTGTCTACTTTCAAGGCTTTCTCTGATGCAGATGTGAGTTTTACAAATCTCTTTGCTCAAACGCTCCATATCCTTGAAGTTCCTCTTATTTCTAGCCCTAATGGCATTTCCGAACTCCTCAATACATTTCTTGAGTTCAACATATACATTTAGCATCGCTTCCTTCAATAACTTGTATCTGGGTTGTTTGTACTCCACTAAGTCAGAATCAAACATATGATACTCCATGGGGTAGATTTCGTTGTAATGATTGAACTGTTTTGAAGAATGATCCATTATTTGTTCCTTGAAACAATCACAAACAAAAATTCCCAAGTACTGTTATTCTAAAAGTAACGGTAAATAATAATAATTATAGTTATAATTATTATGCTTACTATACCCTTTTTTTTCGGTTTTAAAAATGACAGAAATTTAAATGACAGAAAAATAAAAATAGAAAATAAGTAATTTGAATTGTTTAGTCGAAAATATCATCATTCTCGGCAATGGCGCCAAAAACTTGATGTGCGAATTAGGCAAGTGTACCAAATCGTTTACCAAGTAATAAAGTGATAAGTAGAGTATCATATCCACATGGATTGTTTTTTCTTCCAAACAATTCGTGTTACTTATTTTTGTAAGTTTGACGGTATAAAAGATAGGTTGCAATTTTTATCTGTTTGCAAGAGAGCAAGTTTACCTGTTTTTGGTTGCAGAAAAGTAAGCAGCGGTTAGGATTCTTCGAATCCCCCTATCTATATTGTTGGATATATTAAATAACAGTAATGTCACGTTTATTTATCTTAGGTAGGCCATACAAGTGATGAGACCGTTGGGACGTTACTAACCTACTTTGGTCTATCCCTCCGATGGCTAACTGCACTTGCTGATCGCACGGTGATCCTTACGTGCGGGGTCTTGTTAATTCGAAGGTAATTGAAACATAAATATAAATTGGCTTCCAGTGTTTTCCAAGGCAATGAAGGCCAATGTTCCCTTAGGTATGCACATCTATGAATCTTAGGACACTCATAACACACACTCTCTACGCTTACTTAGTAGTTCTACAAACAGGCAGCCCTAATCTACGTCTACCTTACTAAGGGTTTCAAGAAAATGGTTCTACTAGGTTACAACTTATTTCCTTCAGCTAGGCACTTTTTCCCTAATTACTAACTAGTTAATTCCTAGGTTCGGTAAGGCACCACCCAATCTTAATAGTTTCACCTACTAAGTACCTATGACTAGGGTCAACAATCTTTGCAGTATCTTTGACTAGTTAATAATCACTTATTTCCTAGATAGATAGTTATCAGTAAAAGGATATAAATATCAAGATATAAGCATCCTATTAGTGATAGAAATATTAGGCCATGTCACAACCTAAGTACCTAATCTAGGGTTGCACCTATCATATAAATAAACTACTCCCTAATAAAACTTAATAGTGAACAAAAAATAAATAAAATATAAACGACACTAAATAAAATAAATATCCAACAAAAATAAACAGAGGTTCATCTTAGAACTCTAACCTAAAATGGTTTAGTTACAAATGATAACTAAAAACAAATTACTAAAGATAAAAACATACCCTAGAAAATCAAGGAGAAGATAGAAACTCTCCCGAAGCTCAAAAGTGGCCTTCCTCTTGAACTGCCACAGTTCTGAATGAGAAATTCTTAACAAGGAAGGCTAGTATTTATAATGAGAGTTTTACCTGAGTTTTGGCTAAAAGTGCGGGCTTTACCCAACACGGAAGCAAGAAAAGACAGTTGCGCCCCACGTTTTTGCATGCACGGGGCGCATGACAGATACACATGGCGCATGTGAGTGCACCCCAATGCATGCCCTAGGAGCATGGTAAATGCCATATGCGCATGGTATGTAAAATCCATGCCCTAGGCATTTTTCCATGCCCCTGGGCGCATGGTGTCTTTCTCCTGGGCCCAATCTCCGATTTTCCGTTGGTTTTAGGTCTTCGTCTTCAAATAACTTGTCTCGGTACTTTGGGAACAGAACTCCCCCATTTGTAAGTCTTCTGAGGCCTCTTGAATCTTCATTCTTGTTATCCTGAATCTTCACAATTCTTCAGATGTTCTTGATTTGCCGATTTGCATAATTTCTACGTGAATTACTTCAAAAACCCCTTAAAATTGCTATATTTCGGGAAAACTAGAATTACATACTCAAATATAGAAAACATTACAAAAGTCCCAAAATCATAGGCAATTGTTCTAATACTCCTCCTTTTTGCTACTAAATCCTACTGAAAATAATTGAAAAACATGTTAAGTATAACATAAGATGACCTGTCATCAACACATTATAAATTACTTACGTTCCACTTGTAAAAAAAAAAGTATTTTCTTATGCTCCAACTTTGTTTGAACCCATGCAAATCAATAATCATTTTCATCGTCATGTTTTACACTTTTAAGAGTTTGACTGCACAAGTTTAAAAAATTTATTACTATATTTATTTTCTTAACTAGAGTCTCAAACGTACTTGTTAGCATTTTACATATTATTAAAATAGAAAAAGTGCAAAGAGGTGAGTGAGGACATACATCAAAACCCTCAACTATCAATTTCTAAGCCGCCAAGAAACAGCATATTACAAGACTTAAAAGTCTATATAACTAATTGAGAATCAAAATGAAGTCATTTCGTCCTTTTGTAAAATTAATTTATTTTGAAACCATAACATATGTATTTCCTCTGTTTGCAAATGTAAGCAAAAAAAATCACTTTCTTTGTTCTAAAATGTAAGCGAAAAAGACATACTTTTTATCCTATTAAATCTTGTTTAAAAAAAAATCATCTTTTCTAAGAAAAACTTTTGCTTATTCTTATGAAATTAAATGCAAATAACATACTTCCTCCGTCCCAAATTATAAGGAAAAAAACATATTTTCTTTGTCCCAAATTATAAGTAAAAAAGACCAACTTTTATCATATTTAATTATGTTTTTTCAAAAAATTATTTTTTCCAAAGGAAAATTAAATGTTAAGTGGATTCAATTTGGTCTCTTTTTCATTTTCCATATAATCAACCACCAATGAAAATTGTTTTTACATCTTCCTATAAAACTTATTTCAAAGATAACACAAAACTATGTTACAAACTACTATGTTTTAGTTTTCTTAAGTGTGATTTTTTTTTTGTGCTTATAATATGGGACGGAGGGAGTACAATTTTCTCTCTTCCATTTTCTACGTATTCAATAGCCAATAAAAATTGTTTTTACATCTTCTCATGAAACATATTTCAAAGAAAACACAAAAAATTATACTCCAAATTCTTATATTTTAGTTTTCTTAATAAGTGTGATTTGAATTTTTTTACTTACAATTTGGGACAGACGGATTATGATCAACATGAAGTGTCGCATAGTTACCAATGATAACATAAAATAACCCACAATAGCTGAAATATCACCTCTAAACATTTCGCCAAAAGCTTCTCCGCTAAGATTTGTATTTCATATCATCGCAACCGAATGAAAGTTATGATTATCGATATGTGGAAGACACGACAATTATAGTGAATATCATATTGATAAGTCACGAAGATATCACAACTGGATATAGACTTTCTGGTTGATAAGTCGGGAATGAGCACCACTAACAAAGTCGATCGCTCTAAGACGACTCACATGACCAAAGAGAATTACCTCTATTTTTACTGGATCAAATTCAACCTTCATTTCATGAAATTGAATTACAGTGTATAGAGCTGCAATTCATTTGACTCAATATACTCTAATTAATTCAAATTACTACCTAATATAATCTCATTAGATACTGATGATAATATAAATAAAAATCGATATATGTATTCTTATTTTAAATAAATTAAATAAATGACATTTTAGTTTTTAATTAAGTATTTCTCCTAAAAGGAAAAAAACAAAAATTTAATCATGTTTGTGGGGTGCATGGTCGCGATCTTTTCTATAAATTGTGTGTTTTGCATCAATCTTATGTGTGGAAAATATGGGAATTCTAGTGTTACAAAAAGATAACTATTAGGGTTAAAAAGAGCTTTGGGAACTTTGGAAATAAATCATTGAGTATTTCGACCACGAGAAGAGGTTTTGGAAAATGGTAGAAATTAGACTTTGTTTGTTGAAGACTAATTTCTTGTAACCCTTATATCTCTTTGTAGGAAACTCCTTGATAGTGAATTAGAGAGATCATTCTTCCCCCGGATGTAGGTCAAATTGAACCGAACTGGTTAAAAAATTATCATTGTGTCTTTTCTTATTCTTCACATTTATTGTACTTTTATTGTATATGATTACTTTAAATTTAGTTTTTGCTATTTCGCTCCCTACATCAAAGTATTAGTGGTAGTTTTTTTTAATCTAAATTCACAACAATCAGTGCCCATCATGGGAGACAATTTCAAGTTATGTAGGATGAAGATGCAAGTTGTTTTGTTTAAACAAAGGTGTGCAGAGGCACCGAAGGGTGAGGCTATGTTGTCGGCCTCCACGTCACAAGAAGACAAGACTAAGATGGTAGACAAGGCCAGAAGTGTCAATGTATTGTGCCTCGGCAGGGCCGGCCCAAGGTGGCTGCCACTAAAGTAAGGGCTTTAGGCCCCCAACTTTTTTAAGGCCTCATCTTACATCAAAAACTGATGGTAATTAGAAGTAAGTGGATCTTCATGAAGACAAGAATGATCACTTTGAAAGTTTAAGAAGTTTACAAAAGTTATAAGTGTTGTAGAAAAAAAATGATTTTTAGGATTTAGAAAGTTGATATTTAGGGTAGCAGAAGCCGGTAAATCTTAGTAATTAAGAAATGTTTATTGATTAAAAATAATTAAACTGATTCTATAAGTTTAGCTCATTTGGTAAGGGATAATGCACAATATGTGCAGGGGTCGGGGTTTGAACCCCGGACACCCCACTTATTCATCTTTAATGTGAATTTCTCAAACCACCCAGTAGGCTACTTGACAAAAAAATAAAAATAATTAAACTTTATTTAACGTAAATACCAGATTTAGTTAATAATTAGGTAATTAGAGACGATGTTGATATTTAATGATAGGTGTTTATGATGATGTGTTTGTTGTAAAATCATAATATATCAACTTTTTTATGATAATGTGTTCATGTATGTCATGTCTTATCCATGATAAAGTTAAATTGGTATCATTGAATAGTCCAAGTATGTATGAGATTGGTATGATCTAATAATATTTGTTGATGAGCAGAGTGTCATTTGATGATGATGTTAACAGACTAAATCGAAAACGTTTACAAACTTGAAGGATTTATGTGTGACTAAAATAACTTAAATGATCAATTTATTACAAACCTCAAACTTAAAGGACATATTTGTGACCAAAATAACTTAAATGATCAATCTGTTATAAACCTCAAACTTAAAGGATCCTGATCTAATTTAACCTTAATTTTTTTTTACACTTACCCCATGCATGAAAATTAAACTCTATTTTCTCCCAAAGAAACGAAGAGGGTGCCTCTCTCTTAATATTGTTATTAATTATAATGATCAAATTAACAATTTTCAAATTAAATCTAATAGCTAGGAATAAGCATCGGTGGATAAACCATCAGAAGTACGCACATTAGCATTAAAAAATATTTATTTCTCTTAGGTTTGAGACCTCATGGAGGAGGAAAACAAAAAGACTTGCCTTGGATGAATGTCATCATCATTAAAATCATGTGGAGAATAATATACACACAAATTTCTGTCATATATCTATGGATGAACAAAAATTCTTTGCTAATTTACATATCATAGTAGTTAATCCAATAAAAAAATGTAAATCTTATTGAATTTGGCCAAACCAAAAAAATAAAACCACAATCAAAAGTCAATAATGTTGAAGATGGGACTTAGAGGGTGATTCTCAAATTTTTATCTCCCCTTCACTCCCCCACCTTGATTTTAAGGTTGCTTATTCCAACATCCACTTTTTCCACACTAGATTCATTTCTCATTTCATCAGGAACAGAGTCCTTTTCCATGAGCCAAGGGTGTTGCAGGCACTGTTCTGCAGTTGGTCGCTTCTCGGGTGCAAAATCAAGAAGAGGTAAAAGAAACTCTGAAAATTCATGAGTATCACTCTCTGATAATTTGTATCTTTCAATCAATAGTTTGTTAAGAGGCCAAAATTTTAGCCTCCGAATCCTTTTGAGATCCCCGTGTCTGTCGAAGAAATCCTTGGATTTCACTCCTGCGGTAGCAACCTGTAATATGCAAGTATTAAATTTGCCACAGTTAGTTTCTGTGTTGTCAATCACGGATTGCAGAAAATATCAGTTTGTTAAATTTTGCTACGCTGCAAAGCTATGGCGCTGCTAAAGCCACTATTTGAGAACACGTCGTATTAAATAGTGTAACGCGGAACAATAACAATTGGTTCAACTGCCGCTACATTAAGCGTAATAGTGCCGTGGTAGCCGCTATTTGGCAACACTACTTAGTTGTATAAAAATAACATGCAGAGATGGTGAGAGTAAACTACCTTCCGGGGCATCTTTCCAAGGAGTTCCATCATCAGGGCAAGGTGATCCTGCAACCGACAAAATACAAACATTGGTTATCCTGACATGCTATCTGAGGTGTAGAGTCTTGTGGTTCACAAAGAATCAGAAACAAACAAAAGAAGAAACATATAATGGTCTTGGGACTATATTATGTAAAGTCCAATCAAAGATTCAAAACTAAATTCTGAAGTCAAATGAAAAGAACTTTAGTGTTAGATAGAATTCATAGATATATGTCAGCTTGACATTAAATGGCCGGTAACACAGGTATCTTCAATGAATTCCATTATTGAGTGCCTCCTTGAATTTATTTTGAAAAAAGAGTGCCTCCTTGAATTTTTTTTGAAAAAAGAGTGCCTCCTTGAATTTTTTTTTTGAAAAAAGAGTGCCTCCTTGAATTGATTTCTCATTAACATCATTCACATATTCCTCAATAAAGTAACAAACAACTATTGTGAATGCATCTATGATAGTTTTTTTTTTTTTTGAGCAATCATCTATGATAGTTAAAAATATTAAAGTTCATATTTGACAGCTCAGCTTTTTTGTTGACAGAAATGTGGTCTAATACACGAGGGGTAACCTTGGTGCAACTGGTAGAGTTGTTGTCATGTAACTAAAAGGTCACGAGTTCAAGTCCTGGAAACAGCCTCTTGTGTAAAAACAGGGTAAGGCTGCGTACAATACACCAAATGGTGGGACCCCTTCCCGGACCCTGCGTATGCGGGAGCTTTAAGTGCACTGGGTTGCCCTTTTTTTTTTTTTTTTAAATGTGGTCTAATACAATCTATTATTATATCATGTATAGTTAGGAATTCTTAGATGACAGTTTTAAACTGTTCCAGATGCTTTCCTTTAATATAATCATATGACCCTACAATATCCGAACACTCATATTGGTCGTTAAATGTGTGAGGTAGTGTCACTAACGTTCTTAAACATATTGAAATTACAAAAAACATCTTTGTGTATATCTTCTGTTAGTAATTTGATGGACCAAACTAACAGACAGATGACACATTCAATGACCAAACTATCTCATGAAAAACACATTTGACGACCAAACTAACGAGACATTGGAGGATTTTTTTGTAATTTTGGCTAATTCGAGTACTGTAACGTTAGCACCCAAGTCCTAACACATTCAAGGACCAAAATGACTGTTTATTCAATAACATTTAAATAGCAATAGCATACAAACTAACAATCATACCTCGTCCTCGCTAAAACCTTGTCCGACTTTGGGAGTAAATAACATATCCCCAGTGGCAAGCTCGAAAGCAATACAAGCAAAAGACCACATATCGACGGAGAAGGAATAACCAGCCTGCAGTATAACTTCAGGAGCTCTATACTGTCGTGTCTGAATTTCTTCCGCAAATGGCTTATCAGCCCAACACGCATTTCCAAAATCAACCACTTTGCATCTAACATCAATCCCATCAATATTTCTATCAGAATTTGGAGCTTCTCCCATTCCTCCCATAGAACCTCTTTGTCCAGAAATTTTAGCTACCGCCCTCCTTGCTCTCCTTTTCAACTTTTTCTCAATAAGACTAGTAACCGCGCCGTTTATGTTTCCCTCGGGCCTCTCTAAAATTGGGGAGACTCCCGATCTAACAGGGTCTTTCGCCGGATCGATAGTAGAAACCAGAAGAACATTTTCAAGTTTTAGGTCTGTGTGTATAATACCATGTTCCCTATGCAAGTAATCCAAACCAATCAAAATGCATCGACAAATCTCCCTGACTTTATTCATCGGAAGACCTTTGTAACGGTTGTATCTGACTAGACGTAGCAAGCTATCTCCAAGAAACTCGAGTACCATGCATTGGTGCTGGCCGTTAGGACCTGTGTGCTTAAAGTGGTCGATCAATTGGACAACAAATTTTGAATTTGAAGGGGCGCCATCAGCAATGGACGAAAGAACATCTATCTCGTGAAGAGCAGCCTGAACAAACTGTGCTGCACTTTTCTGGATCTTGAGAGCAACATATGTCTGAAAATCACAAACATAAAATCAGAAAGATATTTGACAAGAAATAAAAGGAAAACAAAAATTCCGCACAAGACCCCTAAGTATTAACATTGAGCTATGCCAAATTAAAATCGAAACTCAGAACCATTGTGTTTCCATATGCAGCTCACTATAAACTGTCCAACAAAATTAACACGTATTTATAGATGCACAATTTCACACACAAACCGCACCAAGTGTTACCATTAAAAAGGACCATAACGCACGAGATTACCCAATCATTATCAACCTATAGTAACAAAGTGGCACAAAAATACATTTATTACTCCTCAAGTCCTCTGCAAAAAGACAAATCTATGCAATCAAGAAATCCAAATTCCACGCATATGCTAAATTCTCCACCATTATACATCTCAGACCATCCAATCAAGATCAGATAACTCACATTTTCAAATCGATAAATACGGTACAAAGTACTGAATTAAAATATAGATCCAACAACACGAGATGCAAAACAGTATGAAATGTAGGATTTTTTTCCAAATGCAAGAAATCCAAATCCACATTCACATTTCTAATGACCATTCCAACATCACATATGTCAAATTCAAATCATACCAATCTGATCCATTCAAAATTACACCGTAACACAAAAAATACATCGTCCAATCACTATTATAAACAAAAAATTAATCTTTTCTAGTTTATTGCATAATTGATGTATCTGATCTATAATATTGACAAAATACATACGTTATTCAATGAACCTAACAGATAGTTTTTTTGCACCACATGGTGTACCACAGCATTTAAAGCATACAAAACAAACCAAGATTCAAATCAGATTGCAATAATACAAAAAGGGTATTCAAAACAAATCTTTATCTTTAGGATTGAGAACATACATCGTTGGTAGTATCAAAAGCAAGCCAAACGGTTGAAAACTGACCCCAACCCAATTTCCTCTGAGCTATATACCTTCCACCGGCGAACTGATCACCGACCCGGACAGCGTGATAGCCACCTTTCCGGTAGGAATCAAAGCCCTCATCATCATCTTCAGACCCAGATGAAGAAGAACAAGACATGTATGAAAAATTGAATAAAAACAGAAACTTTAACGAAACAGAACAGAACAAGAACAAGAACAGAGTGAGTTTGTGTTTGATTTGTTATGAGAAATGAAATGAAATTGTGAGATTATTAAGGTTAAAAGAGATTGTTGTTGTTCTATTTGTGGAGTGGTCTTTTTTATCACAAGCTCTCTCTTCAACAATGCTCCACTTTTTTCTCTCTTTCTCTTTCTCTTTTCCTTCAATGCTTTTTCAACTGTTTCTGTTTTTTTTTCCTCACATTTTCATAAAAAAAAAATTTGTAATATTAATTAATTAATCTTTATTAAAGACTGTTGTTTGTTTGTTTACGGTTATACCCTTTGACTCTCATAGTCATAGTTTTTTTTTTTTTTAACTTATATTATTATTGTTGATCAAGTGGGATAATATGGACCAGGTTTTGCTGCTGTATAAACGGCACGCAGTTTCAGATCTTAGCCGTTCATTTTAGATTGAATGGTTGAGATTAAAAACTGTGTGTTTTTAGTTAAAAACAATTTATGTCATTTAACTGTGATTGAACGATTATCACTAATTACAGCACCATGTTGTAACAGCAGAGAATCCTATTCCTATAATATGACTTATAAAATTAACCTTAGTGGATAATATGTGTCTTTATGTGTATGTTTGGTTATGCGGTGACGTTATTTTTTGTATATTTTTCAGTCATTTTAGTTATGGTTTGATTCAAATTATAAGAGTTTTACAACAATTGCATATGATTCACGAGACATTTTGTAATGTTTTTGTTCTTCGAATCATGTAATTCTAGTTTTCTAAACCAAGCAATTTTGAGGTATTTTTCATGTAATTCAATGTGAAATCATGCAAGTCAACAAAGCAAAACACCTCATAAAGAATTGAGAAGACTATAAATGAAGATTCAAGATGCCTCTGAAGACATTGTGAATAAATTCTAGTTCAAGTCCCAAGACAAGTTTAGAAAGAAAGCACTCAAAAAGATGAAGAAAAAGTCAGAAACGTGTTAAGAAAGGATGCCATGTGCCCCATGCATGATCATGTGTTGCCTGGGTGTGCAAAACAGTGCTGAAAAGCACTGTTTTTGCACTGATGCACGAGGCACGTGACTTCCACATGTGGTTCAAGAAGAAGGCAAATGCTAGGAGCATCAAGGGAGGAATCTCTCCTAAACCTTAGTCTATAGGGTATGTTTTTATTTTATTGTAATTTTGTCTTTAGTTACCATGAGTAACTAAACCCTAATTAGGTATGATTTTATATGGACCTCTATTTATCTGTTGTATCTTTTTAATTAAAGTCTCATATTCAATTATTTTATGAGATCTATTTAATTTTCACATGCAAAGGTTTGAATGCTTATGTTGTCCCTAAGGAGTGTGACATAACTAGGAATGCACTCTAACTTAGAACACATGAGGCTTCAGAAGATACTTATGGTCATATGTTTCTGAACGTTTCATATTGAATTGTATTCTTTCTACTTATAGTAAGGTAGATGAGATAAGGTTGTCCGTACATAGAACTACTAAGGTAAGAGAAAATATGCGATGAACTTCTAAGAACGAAGTATGAGCCTTTAGATGAAAATTTAGGGATCCCTATTCTTTTATGTTTCAGTTACGTTTGAGAGAGTAAAGCCCCACTCTAATACTTTGTAAGTAGGCATATTGACCACCGTAGGATTGACAACCTTGCACTCCTTAGAGCGCGTATATATATTTTTGAAATATTTAATTGATACTCTTATGTATTTTTATGTGTGTGCGCGTTCAAATAATTTATATTTGGAGTTGTGATCAAACAGTGTTGTTCATAATTGATTTTGAATGAATTGATTCGGCTTAAAGTTTAAAAGTAGTCAAATGTAAAATAGTTTCTGTTTGTGTAGAATCATGTAAAATTAAGTTGAACAATAAATTTGAGTGTTAAAATCAATTTTAGAGTCAACAACTAAAAATCACAGCTTCAAATAGAATCAATTCTAGAGACAAAAAAGATTATACTCGAAAACAACTAAACATCTCAAAATCAATTTTATACCTCTAGAATCAATGTTTGCTCCTCCATGTTTGAATTATATTAACCATCAAATTTTGATATAAAATTTGTGTGAAAATAACACGATTCTTTTAAAAAGGCAAGAAAATGATTTTCTAGATTGTTTTAGTCCAAATAACTTATCCCATAAATTACTACTCTTTTAGTCATTAATTTTCATTTTTACATAAATAGAATATTTATTTATGTTAATATTTTAAACTTTTATACTTAACGTGTCTCTCAGCCTTCACGACACCATCTTTTAGCAAATTCTTTAAGATATTTTTATTTGACAAATTAATTCTTCAAGATAAGAAAAATAATGCAATACTATATTTATATTATTTCTACTTTTAATATTATTACATTTAGTAAAAGAGTAGCTATAAAAAACATTTATTAAATTACTTAATTAAATACAAATTTACTAAAAATATATAAATAACAAATTACAATTTTTTTACTTGAAATGAATAAAAACTCATACAATGTTATGGAATGATATATATATTGACTCACAATAATTATATAGGGTTTTGCTAGAAAACACATTTTATGAAGGTGTCTTTTAGCAAATTTATAACTAAAAACTGCAAATCACACCTTGAGGTGTTAGTTGCTAAAAGAGACATTCATGGGTGGCTTCTAGCAAAATCCAATTATATATATATATATATATATATATATATATTCATTTAGTTTCTTCAAACAAATTAATATTTTCAATATGGTGAAAATGTTAGAATTAATTCTTGTCACATTAATCATTCAAAAAAAAATCTTGTCACATTAATGACCAAAGCTGATTGTACCAATCACATCATAACAACCACAATAGATGTGACCGCAACTGTAATTTAAAACCATAACTATAACTATGATTAACTTTTCAATCTTGTTGATGTTCTGCCTCCAATAAATTCTAAGTGGTAAATAATAGAAGTTATAATTTTTATGACTAAAAAATTTATAATTTTCTAAAAAATAATGAATGTGACAAAATCTTGGGCAGTCATTAAAAACAATATTTGATTGAGTAAAGAATGAAATAATTAATTTTGTGAGTTTAGCTTATGCGGTAAGATATTGAATTATACATGTAGGAGTCAGAGTTCAAATTCTTGAGGGTTAACCTTAAAAAATTACATAATTATAAATAAAATAGCCCTTATTGAATGGTACATTTGAAAGAAAGAAATAAAAAAATTACAACAAAATTTGATATCTCATTTATTTGTAGGTATATATAATCTTAAAATTGTATGAAACACAACCTAGTTATTTATTTTTTTAGTAAGAAACACAACTTAGTTATTAAAATTAATGAAATTTCACATCAATGTCTAAATTTAAAAAAAAAAATGCATTAGTCGCTATCTAATAGGTTTAATTGGGTAATTAAATCAAGAATATAACTTTCATTTTTTTTAAAAGGGTATGATTTCCATTTTTAAATATTGATAATTTTATATACTACAATATTAAGGAGTACTTTGATTTTCTTTCACAAGAACAAGAAGGAGTAATTTGATAATCCACTCTAATATTTTTCATGTTAGATGGGCATTTTGGGAAATGAGTTGTGTTAAATTAGGTGAGGAGATGTACTCAGGATTTTGAAAAAAGGTAGGGAGTTGCTACCCTTTCCTGTGTCACCCCACCTGCTTCCTATCTTTATTACACTTTTGCTTGCTTTTCCTTCTTCCTTCTGACTCTCTCTTCTCACTTTTACCACGTAGGGCCAAGGTTGTATAATTCTTATAAAAAAAAAATAATGTAATTGTTTTGTGAAGTGTAGACATTTTAGATTAAAAAGATCTCAAAGTGTCATTATTAGAATATAATGACTTGCCTCTTCCCTTAACTTTCATGTCTACAAGATACATGACAAAAGTGAGTTGCCGTAATTGTCTTAACTTGCCAAACCACTTGTAGAAATGAATGAATGATAAGATTAATTAATGAAACAAATATAGAAATATTTTATTCCTTTACAAAAATTAAGTTGAAAGGTGGTGAGTTTGTCTTTTTAGAAGTTTAAAAATTGTCATTTCTTATGCAAAGCTTCTTTTTTTACTTCTTTAACAGTTTTAAGCGCATTTGTTAACATGACCCTACTCATAATCAATTGTAAGAGTTTTTTCTTTTTTTTTCCTTAGTGTTTTAAGCGCAATTGTAAGAGTTTGAGTCTTGTTGGACTTAGAAGTTTCTTTTTCATTTTAGTGTTTCTCCAACTTTGAAATTGCTACATTTAGAACTCTAAAAATTCTTCCACCGTCATGCATGCATCGTTTTTTCTGTTATTGATATATCTATATGTTGACAAAAGTGAGAATTCCGAAGAAGCTTGAAAAAAAAAGGGGAACCAAAAAATACTTTATTTTGTTGTTTGGGTATATTATAGAATCAGAAAAATGTGTCACAATCACATGGTGCAATATGAAAAGGTAGTAACTAAAGGAATAGAGTTCAAACTGTAGAATATAATGACAATCAAGAGCCATTTACTCAATTAGTGTAATGCTTACCGTTATAGAGTTTTCCAACCGTTGTTCTTGGGCTTTCATGGCCATTAAGATCATTGATTTTTCTGTGAGGATATGGCAACGGTAATGTAGAAATTCATGAAGCATGTAGCCACTTGCAACATATATAAAAGACGTGAAACTATGGCATAAAGGCGGAGGTGGTCAAAAATTAAGTTCATCATCCTTTCTATTAAGCTTCCTTCTTTTTATTGTTCTTTTGTAATTTTGGACATTGTTTGTGGAGCTCCAACGTGTTGGCCTCGAGTGCACAAGTTCTGACACGTAATTGTGTAAACTTTGAGGAGCAAAACCGGATATTGGGTTGCACCAGAGGTCCACCAGAAATTTGCTTTCAGGACAGTGATTTTTGTCACGGCACAACAACTCTCTTCTATCTTTTCCTAACTATTCGAAATCTATTCTTTATTCTACTAATATTTCCAACAATCTGAAAGCAAAGTATTTATTTAATCATATTTGGAAATATTAACTTTGTGATTTTTCTATGTATCATGTCGGTTCGAATTGTATGGAAAGAATCACTCGATACCTTCATCAAGTGGATGGTAAAGAACGTTATGGGCGAGAGTTCAAATGAATCGTCATCTAATTTGAGGTAAAAAGATGAGTTTAAAGTCCAAGTAAGTGCCTTAAACTTAAGGACATGTATGTAGATATATTTTTTAATCTAAATGATAAAATAATTTTTATGTCCATGATTGCCAGAAGTTATATAAATATGTTTTGGCTTTGTGATAAATTACAAGAAAATATAAATTGAAATTTCTATGTGGTGATAGTTTTTATTATAATTTGATATGTGTCTATTAAAGTTTAATACCTTAAATTCTTAATAGTGATTCATAGGTTTGAAACCTTCATGATAAACTACACATCGTTATGGTTCTGCTTGTAAATTTGTGGTACAATTTTTGAAGGATTTATATGAAAAATAGAGGCATGAAATCGATATTTTGTATGTCAAGGAAAGTGATCTTTAAAATTTTAGAATTCTCTATCAATATTTTTGTGGCCTAAATATGACTATTTTTGTAAGTTGTATCATTTCTAAAACTTAGGACTTTTATGTCTTATTAAATTTTATAGAATTACGGATATAAATGTGATTATGTATTTGCATTTGATAATCTATGGAGTGTGTTTGCATGTATGTGTTAGAACAATCACTATGTTCTATGCGCAGCGAAAGTGCTTATGAAAATAAGCTGTTTTGAGTAACATAAAAAACTAACAAAAATGAAGAACTGAAGAGAGAGAAATAATGAAGGAAGAATTTTTTGTTTTTGATTCACAACTCTGTCATATTATTTACAACACATGAGTGAGTATATATACAACTAGATGCTGTAACAAACTCCTCTAACTAACTACATTGATTAACACGCTAACCAAGTTTGTTACTACACTGTTATTCTGAAGACATCAGAATCTGCACATCAGAATTTGTCTTCAGAAGCTTCACTTCAGAAGCACCACTTCAGAAACACTCTTCAGAAGCTTCACTTCAGGAGCATTAATTCAGTTATTGATTACTATTCTAATACTCCCCTTTAATCATAACTGTTGAATATTAAAGACACTTAAATTCTTTCTTAGAAACTCAAATCTGTCAAGCTTTACTACTTTTGTAAAACTATCTGCAAGTTGCAGCTCTGTGGGACAATAGTGCAGCTTAATCATTCCATTAGTCACATGCTCTCTAATGAAATGAAATCTTGTCTCAATGTGTTTGCTTCTTCCATGTGAGACGGGATTCTTCGCAAGACTTATGGCTGATTTATTGTCAATCTTCAGTGTTAAAGGCTTCATCACTTCACACTAAAGTTCCTTCATCACTGAATCCAGCCATAGTGATTGACACGTAGCAAATGTTCCTGCAATCTATTCTGCTTCACATGATGAGAGTGCAATGACTGGTTGCTTCTTAGTGCACCATGAGATTGCAGCATCATTGAATTTGAATACATAGCCTGAAGTGCTTTTCCTATCAGTTAGATCTCCACACCAATCACTATATGAATAACCTATGAGCTCATTCACTTCACTCTTAGCTCCATAAGGAAATAACAAACCATATTTCATAGTTCCTTTAACATATCTAAGGATCCTCTTAGCAGCTATCAGATGAGGTTT
>Ga0315914_1003462_pt1 | contig 23970 bp, 13 predicted proteins | sample MpolenodulesMG_FD_203920 | JGI IMG/M metagenome (GOLD analysis project Ga0315914, IMG submission 203920) | Medicago polymorpha root nodule microbial communities from Los Angeles, California, United States - elongated nodules | ecosystem: Host-associated > Plants > Roots > Nodule | place: USA... | reverse complement strand
CAAGTCGGTTGACCTATTTTACCCCCTACCTTGACCCTTTTTTACCCCTAAATTGGCCCCCCAAAAAAGCTAAAAAAAAAAACAAAAACTATAAAGGTGAAAGAGTGAGAAGAAGAAAGCGAGAATGTGAGGAAATGGTGAAGGTTTAAGGGGGTATTTATAAGTGAGAATGGTTGCATAAGTTTTATATGCACTAAATGCACTCAAAAAGCTGTAAAAAAAAAAACCATTAAAATCAAGGTTGAACAACTGACCAAAGTTCAAAAAATGTGTTCTTGAGTTTTGAACACCGGCCAAATTGGCGTGAGTTAACTCACGCTTGGTTTAACACTAGCGCAAGTTAACTCACGTGGCAAGCATGAGCCAGCGTGAGTTAACTCACGCTAAGATGGTGGACAATTTTTTTTTTTGCATGCACTAATGGTGCCATAGGTAGGTTTTGAATAAATAAATTCGAATAAAAACTAATTAAACTCAGCGTGAATTCGAATAAAGAATTGTATTAAATAAATTCGAATAAAAGGTACATTACATTACATAAAGTTCCTAAATATGTTATATAATTACACTACGTTCGGAAATGCACCTTCCAACTACAACAATTATCTTACCTTTGAATGGGGTAAATTCAAACTTGCTAAACAACAGCTCTCAAGCATTCATCTGGAAGTTCTATTGTTTCATTCAAAAGATTAATTTATTGTTAGTTTGGTTTATATGATGGTATTCAAATGCCAAAAGAATGAGGTCCAGTCGTTGACACTTCAATACCTTAATCTAATCTAAACTAACATAAATTTAATCTTTTGAATGAAACAATAACAATTCCGGGTGAATGCTTGGGAACTGCCGTTTAACAAGTTTGAATTACCCCATTCAGAGGAAGACAATTGTTGTAGTTGGAAGGTGCATTTCCCTACCTAATCATGATCTTTTGGCGGAATCAGACTCTTGATAATATCTTTAATTGATCTCAGCAACGTTATTCGCATATCGATCAACTGGAACATGCTGTGCTCCCAAAACATGCTCGTCACGTTTTCGTCGTTCGTTAATTCCACCCAACTAAATGATACTCTCCCCTCGTCGAGCGTTTGGCGTTTATACTAAATGTATTCCATCCTCCTTGTGTCTCCAAGGTTGACTCCTTGGTTGAATTCATTCGGTTCAACCTTAAGACCTCTTAACGTTACACCAAGGCACCGAACTTTCAACTTCTAAGGTTCTCTGCCGTTGAATTGTGCATGAACGCCGATCCACCTGGCCATTGTTTCAAATCTACACAAAAAAAGAAATTAAAAACAATCAATGAAAAACTCATTCAAACATTTCATCAAACACTTGGAGTGCAAATTATACATAAACCCTAAAAATGATAACTACAACATAAACATGCAAACATCTAAACAATTAAGCAATATAAGTGATTTACATGTAACATTGTATGATTTCTTCGCAAAATAATCAAAATTTAAACTAAACCCTAAAACAGGGGCACTTTTACCACCCAGCTAGCCTGGGCACACACCCAGGCTCGGTGCCGAATCTCGTAGGAGACCCATAAGAGCCACTAAGCCCCCAAGTTACCTATAATTATCATAATATGCAGAAGATGTCATATGTTACATCGTTGTTGCAGTGGAAAGGTGCGCTCTCTATCCCCCCATAGGTTGTGCGTTCGATCTATGGTACCTCCTTTTTTATTTTCTTAATAATATTTTTATTAAAAAAAAAAGGCTGTGTTGGGACTTGAACCACGATTCTCCATGTTAAATTCAACAAAACAAACCACTGCACTAGTCCACAATTTTGCTAGTATCTTAAAACTGTTTAATATATATTCTAAAAATATTTGGCAAAATATTTTGCCCATGCTCTACAAATTTTCTGGCTCCGCGACTGCCCTAAAACTAAAAAAATCTAATCTAAGTATAAAAAATTTAACATAATCATGTAAACATCTAAACATGATAACAATTAAGAACTATAAGTCATTTCTATGTAACATTCTATCATTTCTTGCAAAAAAATAAAAAATTTAACAAAACACTAAACCTAAAACATTCTAGTTTAAGTGAAGAAATCTATCATATGAACATAATTTAAGTGAAAACTTACTTGGTCTTGTTACTGGAGTGTTGTTTGATTTGAAGTTGAAGGAATTTCGGATTTGGGTAATTTGAGAGAGATTTGATTGGAAATGAGGCTCTGCCTGGTTTCGGCAAGCAACGTGACTTAACTCACAGGGGAAATATGGTCATTGCACATGGGAATGAGAAAAAATGTTTGGGTAAACAGCAGAATTCCAATAAAGAAAGGAAAAATAGAAAAGAAATGCAAATTAAAATCTTTCAGGTTTGATATTTTCTTCTTTGCTCAAAGCTAGCTAATGAGTTGCATAGTGGTAAGTGGTAACTAACGAGCATTGAAGAAAGAAAAATGATGTTAATTAGGTCAAAATTATGCAAAACCATAAACCCATATTTAGTTTCTAGGTCTATTCAAATGTACTCAACCCCCCCAATTGGTTTCACAGAACTTGAAAAACGCATATTGAAGAATGGGAACCCAAATACTTCAATGCTTCCTATTCTTAACCAATGGGTTGAACAAGGTGGTGATGTTATCGAACCTGTTCTCAAACGTATCATCGCTCGTCTTTCTAATAGTCGTCGCTTCTCACATGCCCTTCAGGTATATCCTTCAAACACTCAATCTTTTTATATTTAGTGACACGAACACTGACACATCGACACCGGTAGTCGTTTGAGAAAATGACATAATTGAACGTAATCACAGGTGTCAATGTCGGATACTGACACATGTAAAAACACCGGATACACCTTCAGTGAGAAGTAATGTCTGTTTAGATTGACTTATTTGAGCTTATATACTGACATAAACACCTGATTGAGAGAACTTATGAAAACAATTTATGATATGTTTATGAGTTGTTTTAAGCTTATTTCCATAAGTTCTCCAAGATAGCTTATGAAAACAGCTTATAGCTTATACGAAAACAACTTATAATGAAGGAAGATGTTAGGGATTGGTGTTCATTTTGTTGGGAAGGTTATGTACAAAGGTCATGTTTGGATAAAAAAAGTCAAATTGTTTTCGTATAAGCTATAAGATGTTTCTGTGTAACCCATTCTGAAGAGCTTATGGAAATAAACTGAAAAACAGTTTATGAACATGTCGTAAGTTGTTACCGTAAGTTCTCCCTAACGGTCGCACTACTGCTTAAGCTAGTTGATAAGATAAGCTCAAATAAGTCAATTGAAACATGGTCAGAATAGTCTCATTATATACTTGGATAATTGTTTTGCTTCAGTTGTTTAAGTAAGTAGAAAACCAAGCTCTAGTCTATTGTATTCTAAGTTGTTTGGATCCTTGTGTCTTTAGTTAGTTGGTTTAACAAACTCTTTCTCTAAGCAAGCGGGCAACAAGTTGCGCCACTAGGCCTTTTTGGATGGCAAAACCAATCATCGTAAACACAACATGCATGGGTCTAGGAGACATGACATTGTTATGCATGACCCTTTGAACTCTATGTAGAAGGTCAACAACCTCTAGTGCTAAGAAACCGAAGTGTCAAAAGCAAATAGTATAAAAACATGTTGGTTGTCAGAACAAGCTTTCTCATGTTTGGCCACTTTGCTTGACACAACTTTTAGGGGTGCATGTCCAACCGTAAAAGTCTCGACTCCTAATCCAACAAGTGGTGAAACCCCAGTCAAGTCCACACATCCATGTTTTCCTCATACCCATTCGTACACCATAACATCCGCAGGCCTAAGTGTCGATCTTCTATCTAGTGGATCAGTCAGGAAGTTCACAGACGCCTCCTTCTTCACTGATACTCCCGCCCGCCTGAATATATCAAAAAGTACATCCCTAACAAAGTCATGCCTATACTTAAAACCGGGAAACTCTTTACAATGAACGGCATGCTCTCCAAAAGTATTCAGGCATGCCTTACGACAAACAGGACACACCTCATCAATAGGAAAAGTATCCAGGGTATGTTTGGATGGAGGGTTTTGGAGGGCTAAATCTATATTTGGATTTCTATTTGATATTTTAAAAGGATTTGAAATGATAACATAATATATCTGATCATTTAACATTGCAACCACACTTAATTTATTTTTATGTTCATTTTATGGCTTCCTTAATTCAGAAAAGAAAATGAAGTTCTTCCCTCCAAAATCATCCATCCAAACACACCCTTTGATACAGTTATTGATTTATTTATTCAAATGTGTCTCTAAGTAATACTATTAAGTGTCTGCATAATTTTTTTTTAATCAAGTCTCTTGAAAGATAAAAAGTCCAAATGGAACACATTCATGTATAAAAGAGTCTTTTAGAAACATCTATGTACAAAATAGACAAATCAAATACAATATCTACTTTTCTTATATATGTGAAAATGGCAAAGTAACTTATAATAAGGGGCAGATGTATGTTTATGAACAAGTGAAATGAGCTATCTTGAATTCTTTTCCAACTTCTGTGGATCCTGGTGTGATTAGTTTGTTACCAGGTTGATGTTTTTTTGGTAAGTTAAATACAAAGGCTATAAATGATTATGATGAAGGTTCTAGTTTCAACTTGTACAAGAAATCTTAGTTTAAGAATTCACAATTATTGGGCCTGTTCATTTTTTCATTTCCTTTTCTGTTTTCAACTTTAGTTGCAAAAATGCTACCTTGTTTTCACTTTGTTTGTTGTTATAAAGGTGTTCTACAGGAAATTGTGAAAACAACTTCTTGTGATTAAAGCAAGGTGCCAAAAAATTCATTTTATCTTTCTTTTGCCGTAAGTACATTTTGAGAAGTTTATCGAAATTGACTCTATGATGAATAGTCAAAGTAGAACAAGGGAAATATATATTCCATCTTTCGACCACTAATTTTAATGATCATATATATTCATCGACTATTTACTTTTGATCATATCATTGTCAAAACACTCTGTTAGGTATCAGAATGGATAAGCAATAACAGTAACAATGATTTATCTTCTGGAGACATTGCTAAACAGCTCAACCTGATATCTAAAGTTCACGGTCTAGAACAAGCAGAGAAATTTTTCAAAGGCATCCCTGAAGCTAAAATTGGGTTCAAGATATATGCTGCTCTTTTAGGCTGTTATGCAGAACATAAGTCTTTGGAGGAAGCAGAGGTCATCATGAAGAAAATTAAGGAGTTGCGTCCCGCGCACATGACAGTGTGTTATAATATGATGTTAAAACTATATGCTCAGAAAGGTAAATATGAATTATTGGATAGGTTGATGCAAGAAATGAAAGAGAAGGACATCTGCAACGGTGCTACGTTTACTATTCGGTTGAATGCTTATGCAAATTCTAGAGACATAGAGGGGATGGAGAAGCTACTAATGCAAATGGAAGCTGATCCCATGGCAACTGTGGATTGGTATACATATTCTACAGCAGCAAGTGCTTATATGAAAGCTGGCAATGTCGAAAAGGCCTCGGCAATGCTGAAGAAATCAGAAAATTTAGTTAATGCTCAGGCAAGTAGGATTCCGTATAAATCGAGGAGGCTTGCGTATGAATCTCTTCAAACTATGCATGCTGCAATTGGAAACAAGGACGCGGTTTATCGACTTTGGAATAGGTGTAAAAATCTTAGAAATACTCTCAACTCAAGTTACTTATGTATGCTAAGCTCATTAGTGAAACTGGATGACATTGAAGGCGCGGAGAAGATTTCGCAAGAATGGGAGTCTGGAAACACAATGTTCGACATCAGAATTCCAAATATGATGATCACTGCTTATTGTAAATGGGGTCTGTTGGATAAGGCTGAGGCATATATCAAGAGGCTTTTGGATGATGGCAAGGAATTAGACGGAAGTTCATGGGACCGTTTGTCGTCTGCTTATAAAACAGATAATGCTATGGAAAAAGCGGTTCAAGCAATAAAGAAAGCAACGCTGGGAAGTCGACTAGGATGGAAACCTAACGCCTGGAATTTGGTTGATTGTATCAAGTACCTGAAAGAACAAGCTGATGTGGAGCAAGCCCTAGAGATTCTTAAGTTATTTAAAGAAAAAGACCATATCTCAGACACTACCTATGATAGACTAGTAAGTTATGTTTATGGTGAAATACCAGATACAGAAGCCAGTGATCTGATTACACAAGATTAATGAATGAAAAGGTTCAACTTGATGATTAAGGAAACTAATGTTTCAATGTAAACTAGATGTTTTGCAAAGGATTTGTTCAGTTATTTTCAAGGAGGAATGCTTTTGTCCTGGCTGGTTGCTCTGATTATTTATTTTCCTCCTGTTTAGACACTTTTTGTTGCAACTTTCATCGTTATGTCTCTGATTTAATTAGCATCCCAATTTATTCACTCTCATTTTTGTTTTAAGATAGATGATTCTATGTCACCAATTTATTTTTATAAAAAGAATAAAAACAGAACAAATTCAAGGGGGAAATAAACCAAAACCCTTGTGAAATAAAGGTTAGGTTTTTTTCCCCCTTTTGTTAAGTTTCATATAGTCTCTTATCTTTTATTTGTTTCGAACCGGTATATTATGTTACAAACGTTGTATCAACATGGTTCTTCGATTTCTAAAAAAAGTTAGCTTATGTAACAATTAACAGATGATCTAATAGCCGAGTTAGCGCCTACGTCTATAGTTTATTACAAATCTTTCTGGACAATGTTGGTAGAGACGTAGAAAGAAGTAAATGAAAGTCTAATGAACACAGGAGGTTCGTGAAAGAGGGATTCCCTCCCTCATCGACATGGCGACCATTGGCAACTTCTTGGGTGGTTGTATCCGAAAATGATATATTTGTAAAAACTCTTGAGTTATCATTTTGGAAAGAAGATTCATTGATCAATTTGATCTGGTTTTTATTTTTTGTTTCGATTTAGTGTCTTATGTTTTTTAATTGTTTCAATTTAATCCTCATAAACACCAAATCAAGTGTCATATCAGTAAACATGAAGAATCAGATATGAGCTGGATTGCCACAACATCGTTTATGTGGTGGAGGTTGATGTCTGAGACAAAAAATGACGGTTTGTGACTCTGTGATTTTTACTTTTTCTGGTGAATTTGAAGAGAAGGAATTTGAAAACAATAACATAAGCCAAAACAAAATAAATCTATATTTAGAGGAGCTAAATCTTGAGTTTTTTTTTTTTTTTTTTTGTGAAAATTCGTATGAGGGATAAGGTGGTTTGGTTGGAGTGATAATGAAGTCATTAATTCAAGTATTCAACTTCTCCCAACTAACAACTACTCCTATCATTAAAAAAACAAACTCCATGTTGATAGAAGGACAATTAATTATCACTCTAGCCATGTGTTGGTAGAATTTCATAATCAAAAGTGGGGCTTAGAAGTTGGGAAAAAAATACAATAGAAAATGATAACCGGTGCCTCTGGAATATTAGTTCAAGCAATGAATATACTATGAATAATTTAAAACTTGTGTAATCAAAGTTTTAGAAGTGTAAAAAATGATGTTTTTAATATAAGTGTTTTTTTTTTTTTTTCCTTAACTAATGTCGGAAACACTATTTAACATCACACTTACTTTATAAGTCAAAATTTAGCAAATATAGGCATGCACCCTATCCACGTGTTCTCACAGATGCTATGCCGTTGTTGGTGGAAAGTAATCCTATAATCCACAATTTCAATTGTGATCAACAAACAGCAGCTTATAAAGGAGAGTTTGAAAAGGATGTTTTAACAACCAGTACTTGCATTTTAACAGAAGCTTCCTATAACCATACCTGGTAAATTTATTCGTGATAAAGTGATACCACAAGAAGATTAATCCGATCATAATTTTAATTCAATTCAAACTTGGTAATTTTTTTCTTCACATAAACCAATTTACTTCCAAGTGATTAATTTTAGTCAGATTTGTCAAAAAAAGAGAATGATTTAGCCAAACAAAAGGATTAATTTATGAACAGAAACCGATGTTATGAAATATGATAGGAGATCCAATATGATAGGAGATCCAACATGTGAGACATTGACTTATGATTTAATTGATTCATCCACAGTTGAATCCTAACAAATAATTCAATAGAAAAATATTAAAAAGTACAACAAATGAAGAAAAAAAAACATTGCAAAAAAGTACTAAACAGAAGTGACAATCCCATGATTTGAGAGAGTGAGGATTTGAGGAGAAATGGAAGTGAAAGGAAATGGAGGATAATCTTTCACTTGCATGAAGGCCAAACATAAATTACACAATTGCAAACTAATGCAAACATCTATTGTTTTTCCTTCTGGAAATATAATACAGTTTATTTAATTTATACCAAGCTGAAAGCCAAAATAGAACAGATGCAAACTTATTCAAACATCCATTTCAAATAATCTAAGAGACAGGTAACTATACCAACAACCTATCTCAGCACCAAATGGGCAACTTCTCTATATATATATATATATGATACATCTAATGACTAAACCGCGATACCGCTTGTTTTCTGTACAGGAATGTATTGCACAAAAATATGGAATAGCATTCAAAATAGGAGAAGACACAAAACTGTGCAACAAAGGAGGAAGAAACAGATTCTACCGAGCGACTTATCAGCTCGCATCAAATGCCTTCTGATCCTTGGATTACTGATCCCCGTAAGATTGTATGAATTTGGGTATGTATATATGTTTGTCACTTGGTTTCCAAAGATCCTTGCATATATCATCTCACCAAAGACACCATAACTTGTATCCAATGGATTGGGCAGTGAGCCACCTGTGTTAAGCATTGGCGAAGGGTATCGTTGTGAATGATTCAGATAATGGGGATGATAAGCCCGAGAATTATGTTGTGAAACATTTGCAGCATCAAGTGATCTTGGTAAGTTTGTCATCCATGAAGGACCAATCGGTCTAGGTGGTATGACACTCCCTTTTTTAGAAGGCGGTGTAGTTTGGCCACGGCCGTAGAGCGGAACAAGAGATGATTTTGAGATTTCTGATTTGCATACTGGACATTGTGGCTCCTCCTTCTGCTTCTCTTGATTTTCGGCATGGAAATTAAGCCATTTGTAAATACAGGGCCAGCAGTAGAGATGACCACAGAGAGTTACCACTGGATCTTGTACACACTCCAAGCATATGTTGCAGTCAAAGCCACTAGAACCAGAAATTGCTTCAGCACTTGCACATTTCCACATTTCTTGAGATGATTTTTCTTCCATGGAATCAATTTGGTTCATACCCTCCTCAAAATACTGATTGAAGGCCATTCTCTTTTGTCTTACAATTTGTTCCTTGTTTGGTACCTGAATCTGAAAAGAAAGAGTATAAATACAAAAGTTATAACTTACAAGTAACTAATAACAGATAATTCATCCTTCATTGTTGAAGTTTCATTAATATAATAAAACCAGTCCACAATTTAACATGTAAGTAATTACTTGAAACTATAAAATTGTATTCAGATCAAGAAATTCATGTTATCTTATAAATCCTAAACACCACCAAAAGACAATTTAAGTGATTAAGAAACTAGAACCTTCTAGGAGTTTACTTGACGTGATTGAGATTCCACAACAAATTTTGGTTGGTGAAATGAATGTGAATATCAACATCTCACCTAACTAATTTTATAGCCGTTTTAACATAAAGAGTATGTGCTTCATTTTCTTCAAAATATTCAAGTATTTTCATCCCTAAGAGATAAGGTCCACCCACTAAAAATATGTAAATTATTCAGAACAGTTTAGGAAAAAAAAACTATAAAACTAAGGACTTTAGATAACCTTTGGTACTTGAATAGAACACAATGAAACATTATGTTTTGTTTACATTAATTCCACATTCACATGTTATGTTCCAACCTACCTAACAGTTTCTTAACTGAATATAACTACTTTCAAACAAAGTAGATATAGCAAATTCCACATTAAAATAATAACACCCAATAATTAAATTAAACTAAACTAAGCTAAAAATGAGATTAATCACAAGGTAAATAGAAAAAAGCCACAATCTTGCCACCTATATCAGATAAGATTAAATGAATAGTGTCAGTTATATTGTCTACTATATTATTATTATTCTGAACAAGTACATAAGAGAGAGAAGAAAACAACTTCAAAATAATAAAACCATTGACTAAAACAATCTATGGAAATTTTTTATATGAATCCCAAAAGTTAATCAAATCTCTCTCTTAGTCACATGGGAGAGAAAACAAGATTGAATCACCAAATACATGTTTAGATCAACTTTATTGAGCTTATCCACTAGCATAAGCAATTATGAAACGTAACTTATGAAAACAGCTTATGACATATTTATAAGCTATTCTCATTTTATTTTCGTATGATCCCCAAGATAGCTTGTGAAAGCAACTTGTGACATGACATTCATAGATTATTTTCATCTGATCTCCATGATAGCTTATGAAAATAGCTTATACAGAAAACAATTTAAATTTCTCTCATCTTTTACAATAGAAATAGATTATACATAAGCTATTCTATCAATAAGCTGCAAATTAAGCTGTTTATCCAAACATGATACAGACCAAAGTTGAAGCCACTGAAACAATTAAGCACAATATTGAAAGAAACAAAAAAAAACCCAGAAATTTCCAAGTTAAAAAAAAAAATGAATTTTGCTATTGAAATTTCATGATTTTGAGTAAAAATTGGTCAAAAATGTAATTAAGAAATAAGAAAAAAAGGGGGGGATTTTTTCGCATACTTGGCTTAATTTGAACATAAACCTCGTAAAGCTCAAAAAACGAATCATGATTAGAAGAATCTTAATCGCATAACAGAGGATCGAAGGTGTAGAATATTGAACTGAAAGAGCAAGTCAAAACCATGATACAGAAGGGTAATTTGGTACTTACAGAGATGAGAGACGATGGTGTGTGTTGAAGGGTGCAGAGAAGTAGAGAGAGAGGTGTGAAAAGCAAAATGGGTTGCAGCGGAACGGAAAGAATGAAATGAAGGAGAAAATCTGATATTGTTGTTTATATACAAGAACAAGAAGAAGGAGTCAAACTTTTGAGTGTTATTTTATCACAAATATTAAATTAAATTAATAATATATGAAAATTAAAGGTGGAGTTTCTTTTTCTTTTTTTTTAATGATGAATGACATTTCTTTTCGAAATCAGGAATAAGTATTTAAGTTTTTTTTTTTTAATATTTAATTTGTTTCTTTATGATGAATGATAAAGTTGTAAAATTAAAAGAAAAAATATATGAAATAAAATAAAATTGGTGCTACTAAACTCATGGTCAAAAGATGTTATTTATTTAATTGTTTATTTTAAATTGTTATACATCATTGGATGCCATAAAACACATTAAATGAAAATGTCCTTTTAACACACGTCAATACTTACTCTACATATTAAACCCATTTTATTTAGGGTTAATTAAGTTAATGGTCCATATAAATATTCAGAATTTTGTTTTTAATCCCTACAAAATAAAACGACAGTATTTAGTCCTTATAAAATTTTCCATCAACATTTTTAGTCCCTATAAAAAATTTCATCAGCAGTTTTAGTCCTTGTGAAAAATTTCCATCAATATTTTTTGTCCCTAAAATGCTAAAGAAAAATGTCACAGGGACTAAAAAGTGTGATTTTATTTTGTAGGGACTAAAAACAAAACTGTGAATATTTATAGGGTCTAAAAACTTAATTAACCCTTTTATTTAATATTGAAAAGAACATATTTTTTAGATTTTTAAAGAAATGATTACACGAGTTTTAAGATAATTATTTTAATATTGTCTTCTTAACAAATGTCCAACATTTTCCTAATTATAATCATTTATATATGATGTTAAAAGTTTTTTTTAAGAGTACATGATGTTAAAAGTTTTTTTCCTACACAATTCAAAATATTTTTACAATCCAACGTTTATGATTGATTGTGTAAAAAATCCATGTACCCATGCCAATTTTAAGAATGATAACACTAGCATAATATTGTTATCTACTTATAAAGTACTCTTTTCGTCCTAAATTATACGACGTTTTGATCATTTTACATATATTAAGAAATGTAATAAATTTTGCGTGAGAAAAAGATATTATGAGTTGTTTTACAAAATTGTTATTAAGTAAATCATATGGGAAAGATAAATGAAAAAATTGAAAGAAGTGAGAGTAATAAATAGCTAATGATATAATAGGAAAAATATCATTAATGTTTCATTGATATGGTAAAGTGACATATAATTTGGGACAATTTTTTCTTTAAAATGACATATAATCTGAGACGGATGGAGTAAAATACTATCAGAGAGGGTGTTGGTATGTTAGATGGGGGTTGGTGGACCGATAACATTAGCCGTAAGGTGGGGATGCTCTTCTACTTTGTTTTGAAAAGACCCTTGGTTGGAGGTTCGGTATCATAGGTTGTTTGAGCTAACTGTCAATAAGTTGGCGACGCTGTCGGAGATGTTTTCTTTGGGGTGGGGAATGAATGGTGAGGCTTGAAAGTGGAGGAGGCGGTTATTTACGTGGGAGGAGGAGATGGTGGGGGAATGTGTGGAACGACTTAATTTTGTTGTTTTGCAGGTGGCTTATGAGGATTAGATGGATTTGGCATTTACACTCATCTCATACTTACACAATCAACATTGCTTATGATAAACGGACCGAGGGCTTGCAAAATATTACTATTTAGAATTCTCAGGTTCTTTGGCTTAAAGTGGTTCCTCTCAAAGTATCAATTTTCGTTTGGCGTTTGGGTTTAAATCGTATTGCTACAAAGGACAATTTATATAAAAGGAGGGTTCTTACGGATGTCGAGCAGGGTTGTTCTGCAAATTGTGGTTTAACTGAAGACATGGATCATTTATTTTTTCAATGTGATTTTTATGGTAAAATTTGGACACTCACATGTAGTTGGCTCGGTTTCTCTATAGCTTTCCGCGGAAATTTAATGTCTTATCTCACTCAATTTGGTGGCCTAGGGGGATTTTCGACTAAAGTTAGATATTCCCAGCATATTATTTGGATCGCGGTGGTTTGGGTCATTTGGAAAGAGCGGAGTCGTCGCATTTTTCAGATTAAACAAGAGAACATTCAGACATTGTGTGAAAGGGTTAAGCTTCTATCCTTTTGGTGGTTAAAGTCAAAATATATTACTTTCGATTATGATTACCAATTTTGAAGGCTTAATCACATTCTGTGTTTCAGCTGTCTTGTAATGTTGCTTGTGTCTGTTTTTTTGCGGTGTGCACAGTTTTTTAACTGATTGTTGTTTACATTTTGGTGCGTTGTTTCTAGCACATCTTGTGCAGAAACATCGTATCCTTGTTAATATATCATTATTTGGTCTTTTTTTAAAAAAAGACTCTGGACCAAAAAAAAAAAACTGTAACATATGTAATGATATATATTCAAAAACAAAACTGTAACATATTTTAATCACATTAAATTATTTTTATCTTTTAAAAATTATATGTAATTTAATCTTTGATAACGTTTTTTTAGTTGAATTAATCTTTAACTAGTGTGGTGCACGGAAAAATTTCTTTTTTTTTTCTTTGACGAGGAAAATTTCTTTATATTAAATTAAAAATATATATTTTCTATATTGTTCTAAATTTAACGTAAGATTTTGAAAATAAAAAGTGTTAGGTATACTCTTTAAATTTGTTTCAGTCACACATAATTTGTATGACACATCACTTTCAACTATCACACTTAGCTTTCTTAATTGCATACCAAAAAATCAAAAGTTTACAAAACTTAAAGGGGAATCAACTCATTCTTCAAGCTTGTTAAACTGCAATCTCTATTCTAAGGCCTTTACTTAATCATAATTTCACAATCTTCTTTTGTTCTAAGACATTAAGCTACCATCTTTATAGCTATCATCTTGCTTCAATCTATCGAACATTACCTGAAGAAATTCAAAACTAAAACAAAGTGAAAAAAAATCTCAAATGCGGATTGTGGAAAGTGCAAACAAGCAAAACTTACAAACAAACACAAAAAAAAACTAAAAATGAAACCTACCTCTTCATCCATCAAGAAGATTACAGAATTAGCTTGCATTCCTTCTTTAATGCAGAGTTCAAAGCCTTTATTATAGTCATCTGCATATTTTGTTCAAAGAAGAGTGTGAATTAGAGTTTTTTGAATGTGGTGAAAGCAAGACAATAAGAATATAAAAAGGATTGAAGAGAGATAGAGAAAGAGAGGAAACATGATTTCCGTGACAGAGAGAAGAGGAGAGAACATAAATCAATACTAAGATAGAAGAAAAAGGACAGAGATGGGTTTGTGTGGGATTTTGGTACGTAGCAGAGCTTTCTAGATACATATTCTCTCTCACACACAACCCTTATTGAAATAAATGCAAAGGGGAATTTGAAGAGGAAAGTTAAAAAAAAAAGAGGGGAGGAGCCACCGTTTGCATTGGAAAGGAAGATAGAAATAGGTGTGGTGGGATGACACCTTTTCATGCGTTTTGCTATTGATAAAAAACATTAAAAAAATTAAGAAATAAAATAATTAAAAAACCAATAAGGAAAGATTACAGTTAATAGCAAGCAAGCACTATTACTTGCCAAAATAATAGCACTATTAAATGGCCAATGGCAAACTTGCCAAAATATCAAGCTTGCTTTATTATTATCTGGCACTCATTGGATTTACAAAAATGATTTAATGTCACATCATCATATTTTTTATTTTCAATAAAATAAAAAATCAACATTTTGAGCGACACGTGTATCTAAGTACATAATCACTATTTTTTTTTTGTGTTACCAATAATCATTTCTTTTTGGCTTAAAAAAGTTATCATTTCTTTTTTTTTTTTTTTCTTTCGGAAAGAAAATAATCACTTCCTTTTTTGTGGATAAGATATAATCACAAATCTATTGTCATATTTTTTTATGTGCAAGGTACTAATTTTTTATTTTTTTTACAAAAATAAACGATATTCATTCATTCAAATTGAAAGAGTACAACGATACAATGAAAATTTGCTAAAAACAAAAAGGATGAATCTGCGAACAAACTCACAACATCCATGTTAATAGCATAAAACGGCAAAATACTGAAGCCTACACATATGACTATATTTAAGTCTCCGGAATACCCATGTCTCCGGATCTGCAACGTTGATGACTCCAAGAGTACAACGTTGATGACTAAATTCATTAAACAAAAAAAGAGTACAAGATAGAAAAGGGGGACTATATCAAGACCTTTTCAAAAGGTGCTAAACCTGTAGTTGGGCATACCCCCCTAATGGAATCAGGGATAGCTTCTGACCAAAATAACTCAAAAAGAAGGAAAAGAGAGACTCAGGTTTGCAAGGCTATCAGCACAAGGATTCCCTTCCCTATAGATGTGGGATACAATAAATCTCATACTTCTAAGTCTGAATAAGCAATTTTGCCATCTATTTTTTAGGCACCAGGGTACCACAAAATTTGACTTGAATGCCAAGTTAACAAGTTGAGAGTCTAATTCCAGCCAAATGTTTCAAAAACCTTTGTAATAAGCTATTTCAATTGCAATCATGGTAGCCACTAATTCAGCATGAAAAGCATCTTTATTGCCAAAGAATTGAGAAAAACAACATATGCACTCACCTTCATAATTTCTAAAAATGCCACCTGCAGAAGCTTTGATATGGTTCTTTGTGGATGCTCCATCTGTGTTCACTTTTAGCCAAGAAGCCAACAGAGGAGACCATATGACTTCTTTGATGGTTGGAGCTCTAGCATGTCACCCCTAGCAGTTTGATTGGTGTTATTCCTAGCAATTAAGGTTTTGGCAATGATTAAGTTAATCGCTGATTTTCAAAGAAGCAACTTGTTTTGGAATCTTATTTGATTTCTTGTAAATCAAATGACATTGATGATATTTGCTATACAAGATTTAATTACCAATTTACACTGCTGAGACCAATTCCGATCAAGTAACGACCAAAAATCATCAACTGAATTGAATTGAACTGAAGTGTTTAGGATGGAAAATAGCCAATTCCAGAGTTTCATAGCAAAAGAACACTCAAAGAAAAGATGGAAAGTAGATTCTTCTTCAATATTACAAGTAGAGCACTTTCATTCATTCCAAACAACTAAACAATCATCTCACTTTCAATCATTATCATTCTTTTCTATCACTATCTTTCCTTCTACTTTCTATTGTCATCCAAACATACCCTAATGCCTTTTTTTTTTACAAAGAAAACTAATGTCTTATTTTACTTTTTTCTTTTTTCTTTGTTAGAGATTTTACTTTTTTTCTTTAAATTTGATTAAAAGAAACAAATACTCTTTTTTTTTTATATTGGAAAAGAAACAAATACTCTTAATTAGATACCAAAACATGTACACCCTTCGGTCACTATTATAAGCAAAAATCCATATTTTGAATTCATTCATTAAATGATGTATGTGGCTTATAATAAAGTCCACATACATCATAATTGAATGAATCCAAAATGTTAATTTTTGCTTATAATAGTGACCGAAAGATGTATGTACTCGATTTGGCACATCTAGTGTAGTTAAAAAGAATTAAATGCTTTTAAATATAAGTGTTCTATTTTTTAATAAACAGTTAATTTACTCATAAATCATCATTCTTTCATTAATCTGATCCTGAATTACTAAAATCAATTCAAAGTTCTATTAAAATACTACTCCTATCATTTATGATTTTTTTAGTTGATTTTACTAGTTTAGAACAAGCCAACTCTAGCTTTCTCGAAATATGATCTTCTTCATTTGTTTCATTACCAAAATGTTGGTGACATACATAAAGTTTTGAAACTAAGTTGGTTGTTATTTTTTTAACAAACGACATAAATATTCTTCTTTTTTTAAAAGGAATATAAAAAGACAATTTCTATGATACATTTGAAAATTCGAGTATACTTATACACTCGATCTTAAGATTAATAAAAGCTATTTTTACCCAAAAATATAAATGCTCTTTTTTGATTTTGAGGTAATAAATGGTTCTGTTTTTAGTCAAAATACCACAAAATGTATGTATTCGACTTCGCATATCTTACGAAACTTTACCACCCCTTTTTCTAAAGTGGATAATAAATGCTCTTAATCTACCCTCCAAATCTAAAGTTAACATCTTTAAACATTTCACAATATTACAAATGTAATCCGTCATTACTTCCAAATGATATGGTTGGCTTGTATGTAGGTCATTTGAAAGGAGTAAAATTCATGAATTTTCTCCAACAAAAATATGCCTATTGTGCAATTGATTGAGAAGGTTAAGCTGCATTCATGGTCGTGTTTGAAGGCTCAAAGACCTAGTTCTATTTTTTACTTAAGTTTTTGGTGGTCTAACCCGTTGTCTTGAATTGATTATTCCACCTTTTGATGTTGTTTTGGTGGCTTCTTGTCTTTGTTTTTTGTTGGTATACTTAACAACTTTGTTGATTCCATTTTAGACACACCCCTCACGTTTGAATGGTTTTCGCTTTTTAATTTAATATATTTCATTGCTTCTTCAAAAATAAATGATAGTCAAAGCCGATAAAATTATTATGCTGCTAAATTACTATTCAATTAAATAAAACATTCTTATATCAAATAAAACCTTAACTTTCTTTGAATTTACCTTTTTAAAATATATGGTCAACACTTTCTCGAGTCAAACATTATTATGTTATTATACTTTTTTTTGAGTAATATTATGTTATTATACTTTAAAATGTATTTAAATATCTCAATTTTTATGGTAATCTTTAATATTTTGTGTGAATTTATTTTTATACGCTATAAAATAGTAAATTTAATAAAGTGAATAAAATATGTTAATTAATAATTTTAATTTTTTTTCTTCCTATAAACCTATCAGCATATGTTTGTCTTTCAACAACTATTGTAACCTTCATATAACAAAAGTTTTTCATCTTCTAAAAAAATCAATTGAAGGTGCAATGTCTCTGATGTCCCAAAAATTGTTCCTGCTACTATGTGTGTTGGTGTTGCTTCCAATGCACAACGTTCTTGGATTTCATCACCGTGTGAATATTGAAAACCTTTTGGAAGACAATTTGAATGTAATTATTCATTGTAAATCTAAAGATGATGATCTTGGAGTTCATCATCTTCAAAATGGTGATATTTATGGTTGGGAACTTAACGATAACTTTTTTGGCACCACACTATTCTACTGTTCCTTTCAATGGAATGGTGAGCTTCATTGGTATGATATGTACAAGTCTAGTAGAGATAGTAATGTTTGTGGTGTTTGCAATTGGTATATAGGGAAATCTGGACCATGTTTCCTTCTACCTGATCGTAGTACACATTGCTTTCCTTGGAATAAGAAGTTATTAATGTAATGTATTTTTAATCTTAATAAATGTGGTATTGAGAACCCAACATTTTATCCATTTTAAATAATTTTTAATGAAGTTGTTGAATAAGTATTAAGACTTCAATTTTCATTTTCAAGATCATCAAATACACACATTATTTTTTTCAGTTTCAAGATCATCAAATGCAGGACTGAAACGAATCGAGTCGAGTCAAACTTGTTTGAGTTCAATTTGATAAAAATTGGTTCGGTTCAAAACTTAATTTGAGTTTGATACGAACTTTTTATTGACTTGAGTTTAACTCGTTTAAAGTTCATAAACAACTTTGTTTGTCTCATTGGGTTCAACTTGTGAACACGAATTACATAAATCTAAAGTCATTTTTTTTTGTAAAAAAAAGACAAACACGTTTGATTTAGCCTAAGTAGTCCTATCTCTCCCCCTCCTAAACCACAATCCATTTTCATTTTCTTCATTTTTGTTTTTAACAGTGTTTTGCTCTACATATTTGTTGTTCTTAATTTAATTATTGAGAATTTGGAGTTTTGATTTTTGTGTTTAGAATAAGATTTGAGATGAACATAACATAAATTCATGATATTTGAAAATAAATTTGTGTAGAAAGTTTTTTGATTCAAGGAAGATGATGAAGATTCAAAAGAAGAAGATGAAGATGATGAACATGTTCATCTTATTTCTGGATTTTTTTTTTAATAAAATAAATTTTGAAAAATAAAATTATGTATTTTTTAATTAAAAAAATGAGAAAAAGGAATTATATGTGCTTTTATGAGAGATAAAGGACCTAAACGGAAAAAAAATAAAAATAAAAGATCAAAATGTTACAAATAAATAAGATAAATGACTTATAATATAATTTTGCCTTTTATTTTACCAATGGGCTTTTGATTAAAAGCAAGTTTTCTATACTTTAATTTTAAATAATGCCCTGAAAATAATTGTTAGCATTTTTCTTAATTTAGGATAGTAGCCCACGGTGGGAGAAGTCTAGGGATGGATGGATTAAACAAAATCTCGATGTAGGATTCTTTGAATTTGAAAGAGTAACAACCACTGCAAGTTATTTCTAAGATCATCATGGGCAATTTACTTTGGCAGGGACAACTAGGCAAAGCAACAACTTTTTTTGAGGCGATGCAGATGACATCCACCAAAGGCTTTTGATCGAGTTGTTTTTGAAAGTGATGCTCAGACTCTAGTGAATGCTATTTACACGAATCACCAAGGCTCATGTGTTTAGTGTTATTCTTTTTAGTATTGTATTTTTTTATGTCTTCATATTTATACTTTGAGGTTAAGTTTATTAAGAGATAAACGAATATTATTCATATCATTGTGAGGGATATAAGAACATAAAACCTGCGTCTGAGGGATGTCGTCAAATATTTAACATCATTTTGCATATAAAATAACAAAATATTTAACATAAAGACTATATTAATGTTGATATTTAGAAAATAGTCGTGAGTTTTCAAAATTTTATCGTATTTATTTTCTCATATCAATACATAAAAATTTGCTTCCACAAATACATGCAAATAAAATTTGCAACAAGCGTGATGCAAATATTTAACACATTTTTGATATAAAAGAAAAAAATATTTAATAAAAAGATTATATTAATGTTGATAATTTTTAATTAATATCGTTAAAATTTTTACAATATTACCAATGTAATTCGTCATTGCTTCCAAGTGATATGGTTGGCTTGTATGTAGGTCATCTGGAAGGAGCAAAGTTCACAGATTTTCTCCAACAAAGTTATGTCTATTGTGCAATTGATTGAAAAGATTAAGTTGCATTCATGGTGATGGTTGAAGGCTTAAAGACCCGGTTCTTTTTTTACTTGAGTTCTTAGTGGTCTAACTTGTGTCTTGTATTGGTTATTCTGTTTTTGATGTTGTTTTGATGACTTCTTGTCTTTGTCTTTTATTTGTATACTTATGGACTTTGTTGATTCCATTTTAGACATCCCTCGTGTTTGAATGATTTTCGCTTTTTAATTTAAAATATTTCATTGGTTTCTTAAATAATAAATGTTAGTCAAAGCCAATAAAAAATAGGCTAAATTGCTCATTTGGTCCCTTAACTGTTTATTTGGTATCACTTTGCTCTCATAATTAATTTTTGGTCTATTTGACTCCCTTAAGTTCATCTTCGTTACGCAATTTGGTCACTTCCGTTAATGTTAATAAAAAACACTAACTCAAGTACACGTGTCAATTTGGCATTGACTGTAACTTTTATTTTCCGTCTTCCCTCTTCTTCTTTATCTTCGCCAAGAACAACAAACAGACCTAGAAAAAAAAAACCTAGAATGAAACCCAACAAACAAACTTCCTCTTCCTCCTTCTCCTCCTCCTCCTCCTCCTCCTCCTCCTCCAGTGAGCAAATATCATCATTTGTCTATCTTTGCAATCGATATCAGATGCAAGAGCAGCCAAGTCGAATTCAGAGAAAAACAGACCTTGAAGGACAAGTTAACACAATGAATTGCACAAAACTTCAATTCTTGTACCTCGTGGTACAACATTCCTCCACTGCTTGCTCATTCCATCATTATTGACATTCGAATATCAATTGAATTCAAATGAATTGAATGATTTCACAAAATTGAATATGGACAAAACCCTAATTTAATCTTTTGCTTTTTTGTTTTGTTTTTGGATTGAGTCTTTTTTATGATGTGTGTGGTAGTAGATAAGAAAGGGTTGTGAGATATAGGAAGGAAGAGGGTGAGAGAGAGAAGATTTTTCTGGGTTTTCTTGTGAAGGTTTATGAAGGTTATTTTGAAGATGATATATGAAGAAAAGGAAGGAAGACGATGAAGATAGACAAAAAAACATTAAGTGGTCACAATACACTATTACTTTCAATAGACCATCAAGATCGAATGGCTTATTTTTTTGACAAATAGATCAAACGGTTAAAATTAAAAGATTAATGGAGTTTATAATGGACAATTTATAATGTTGGTCCACCTAAGAAATTTGGAGTTAAACTTTTGACGGAAATGATCAAAATGTATAATGGAGATGAACTTAAAGACTCAAAATGACAAAAAATTAATTATGGAACTAAAGCGATACCAAAAAAATAATTAAGGGACCAAAAGAACAATTTAGCCAAAAAAAAATTATTTTTCTAAATTACTATTCAATCAAGTAAAACCTTCTTTATAAATATCAAATATTTCTTTGAATTTACCTTTTTAAAAATCTATGGTCAACACTTTGTCGAGTCAAGCAATAAATTTATATAACATCTCAATTTTTATGGTAATCTTTAATATCCTGTTTGATTTTTGTTTTTTTGAGGGACTGTTTGAATTTATTTGTATTCTTTATAAAATAGTAAATTTAATAAAATATATCATATATATTACTATAAATTTAAACTTTTTTATATTCGTGTCTTTTCCTATAAATCTATCGGCATAAGTTTTTCTTTTAACAACTATTGTAACCTTCATATAATAAAAGTTTTTCACCTCCAAAAGTTTCAATTGAAGGTGTAATGTCTATGGTGTCCCCAAAATTGCTCATGTTATGTGTGTTGTTGTTGCTCTCAATGCACAATGTTCTTGGATTGCGCCATCACCATGTGAGTATTGTTAACAATTTGGGAGACAATTTGAATGTAACTATTCATTGCAAATCTAAAGATAATGATCTTGGAGTTCATCTTCTTCGTAATGGTGATAGTTTTGGTTGGGAATTTAACGATAACATTTTTGGCACCACACTATTCTACTGTTCCTTTCAATGGAATGGTGAGCTTCATTGGTATGATATATACAAGTCTGATAGAGATAAAGATGCTTGTCGTGTTTGCAATTGGGGTGTAACAAAATTAGGACCATGTCAGTTTCTATCGGATGAGAGTGTACATTGCTTTCCTTGGAATAATAATTTATTAATGTAATGCATTTTTAATCTTAATAAATGTGGTACTTGTGGTATTGAGAACCCAAGATTTTATCTATTCTAAATACTACTTAACAAAGTTGTTGAATAATTTTGAAGACTTTAATTTTCATTTTCAAGAAGATCAAATACACTCATAATTTTTTCTCTCAAACTCCCTCTCTTCCTAGTCTACCGGAGATGTAGGACTGAAAATGAATTGAGTCAAGTCGAATTTGTTTGAACTCGATTTAATTCAATAAAATTGTTCGGTTCAAAACTCAATTTAAGTTTGATAAGAACTTTTTATTGACTTGAGTTAAGTTTGTTTAAAGTTTATAAACAACTTTGTTCATCTCATTAGGTTCAACTCGTGAGTACGAATTTCATAATTAAAAAAATGACATTTTTTTATTTTATCTTTTGATCATTTAATTTTTATAAAAGGAAAATATTAAATAAAAATAAAAATACACAAACACAAACACACGAAAACTAGTGTAGATAACAAAAACAACAAAATTTCACAATTAGAATTAAGAATGCCCTAAGACCCCGACTTTAAATTAATAAATATCAAATATAGATAAAAAAGATTTAGGTGTCACACATACCCACTTATCATCATTCAAGTCATAAACATTGCAGCGGAAAATTCATCTTCTTATAATAATAAAATCAAGTCTCAACATCCGTAATTAATTCGTAATCTTAAAATGCTCCAAACATCAAAATGCAAAATAGAATAGTCAACTCGACCCTAATGTTACATAACAGAGCTCGTTTTGACTACATGTTTATTCAACTACTAAATTAAAATGACGGAAGACACTTCCGTCACCACCTTCTAAGTCGTCCCACAATTAAATCTCTTCAACTTGAGTGTTTGTACCCCATGAGTACAATCACCATAGCACAACAAAATCAAAATAGGTGAGAATGCCAGTCATAACATTCAATCATCTTCATTTACTTCATTAGAAGGTTCTTTTCAACAAGTTATACATTCACTATCACAGGCATTCACAAGTTCAAACATTAATGTTCCCATGCATATGTACTCCATCCCATGAGCTATATGTACACGGTACCACACCTACTAATCATTTATTATATTGTTCAAAGTTGTTTTACTGAACATATACACATCATCAGTTCATCTTCATTTCGTTTTAATTTCCCTAGGCACAACTTTATATGCATGCATGAGGACAGTCTCATCAAGTATTGCACATCAACAATAATTCACGTCATATTGCAACTCTCCCTAATCATGCACAACATTAAGACAAAAAATAATTCATCATTCACGTCGTCATCATTAAATAATTATCGTTGTCATCATTAAATAATCCTCATCGTTTCTCATCGGTCACTGAGAGAGAGAGAGATATCAAATTAAACCGCTTAAAAGTTACACCAATGTTACACCGCTCAATATCGTTTTACCCGATGCATATTTTTCAAATTCGACCGTTGGATTGTAAGTTTATATCACATAGATCATTCACATAACTTTTTACGAAAATCTAAAATCGTTTCATATGTTATTGAGACATCAAGATTAACGTTTTATGCACTTTATATAACACCGTTAAACTTGTATCTCAATAACATATTGTCATACCCCAATTTTTGACCTAAGGTCTTACATTCATATACCCTCTGATCCGGAATATTATCTGACTTTTCAGAATAAAAATTCGGCAGAGAGG
>Ga0315914_1003459_pt1 | contig 23978 bp, 10 predicted proteins | sample MpolenodulesMG_FD_203920 | JGI IMG/M metagenome (GOLD analysis project Ga0315914, IMG submission 203920) | Medicago polymorpha root nodule microbial communities from Los Angeles, California, United States - elongated nodules | ecosystem: Host-associated > Plants > Roots > Nodule | place: USA... | reverse complement strand
TGACCACAGGAAAATTCATTGGGTGGACTGAAACACTGTTTGCAGGAGTAAGGAGGTTGGAGGTAAGGAGAATTAGGGAGTTTAATTTTGCGTTGTTAGGTAGGTGGCGTTGGCGACTGTTGATAGATAGCAGTAGTTTGTGGTTTAGAGTGTTGGCATCTCGGTATGGAGTGGAGGGGGGCGCCTTCAGGGGGGAGGCCGCGAGACTTGAATTTGGTGGAGAGACATTTATGCATTGTGTCGGGAGGGTTGGTTTAGCGATAATGTTAGCCGCTTTCTTGGTAATGGAAAGCATACGCTTTTTTGGTTGGATGTCTGAATTGGTGGGGTGTCGCTTAGAGTTAGATTTAGTCGTTTATATGACTTATCAATGTTTAAGGAGTTATCAGTTTTTTATATGTGTCAATTGGGATGGGGAGAAGAAGGTGGGGTGTGGAGTTGGAGGCGGAGGCTGTTTGTGTGGGAGAAGCAGATGGTGGGGGAAATGTTGATATTGCTTCAAAATGTTATTTTGCAGGTAGACAAGGATGACAACTGGTTATGGACATTAGAATCGTCTAATGTTTACTCTGTTCGTAGCGCCTATCGGTTCCTATCTATTTATCCTCCTTTAGTTTCTCCGGTACCATTTTCTGATCTTTGGCATAAGGATGTTCCTCTGAAGGTTGTTTTGTCCGCTTGACGGTTATTCCGAGACAAGTTGCCTACAAAAGACAATCTGCATCATCGTGGAGTTCTTGATAGTAATTCAAGGTTATGTGTGGTAGGGTGTGGTTCGGTTGAATCTTCTCGGCACTTATTTTTACATTGTAATACTTTTGGGTTAGTTTGGCACCTTATATATAGATGGATCGACATCTCTGCGGTCGTTCCTTCTTAGGTGTCGGCTCACTTTAATCAATTCAGTGTCAGTGGCAGAATTGCAAAGAAGCGTCGTTCTATTTCACAGGTCATTTGGTTTGCTACGGTTTGGGAAATTTGGAAAGAAAGAAATAACAGGTTGTTTAATGATATAGAATGCTCGGTAATTCAGGTGGTAGATAAGATTAAGTCTCTTGTCTTTGGGTGGTTGAAGGCGAAGTACATTACTCTTCTCTTTAATTATCATGGCTGATGGCTTAGTCCGTTTACTATGTTGGGCATAGGCTAATGAGTTATTCTTTCTAGTTTCCTTGTACAGGCTCTTTTGTAAATACTATTGTGATTGTGTTGTCTTTCCTTAATACACCTTGTGATAGGAAAAACACTTTATTTTAATATTATATCTCATTTTAGTCTCTAAAAAAAAACATATTTTAAGGTTGGAAGTACAAATGTACTCATTGTAAGTGTTTTTTCTAACTTAGGAAATGAAAATTAAACCTTCCATTAGTTTAGTTATTTACTTGATACCTATGTTTGACTGATGAATCAATCTTTGAAATTGAATATAAGCAGAGTTGCAATTTCACCTACTAAATTTCAGAGCACAAAACCAATCACAAAAATACCAGCCAACAATTGAGAAATTAGAGATGACCTAATTAATGACCTTCTCTAAGTGATGACAAGTGCTCAAATTTTGTTGATGCAAGAGTTTTGATTCTCTATTAGACCATATGTCTCCGTCTAGGAAGCCAAATTATGTAATATATTTATATATTTATGTTTTGAATTTTTGTCAAAATAAGCTGCATAATTGAATCCATCAATATCCCTAAAAAAATTTGAATCCATCAATATGTACCATATGATATTATGTAATACTCACATACCCTCAAAAAAAAAAAATGTAATACTCACATGAACCCTGTTATCGTCTCTATCGGTTTAGTTGGAAGTTATTATCTCTTAATAATTGGCTGTTGTTTTATTATGGGCTAGATATAGGTCATTTAATTTCACTCGTTCATTTATCTTGTTTTGATAGAGATATTATATAGGAATTGTGTTATTTGAACAACCATTTAGTTGACAACTTTTGGGACAACCATAGATTTATAAAAAAAAGAGTATGTATTGACCTAAAAACCAAAACAATAGAGATAAAGTAAAAACATAATATGAATATGAGAGATAAAATTAGCACAAAAGTTGTTAAAATATGGTTGTACAAATATCATTTCTCATTATACACAGTGCACTTTAAAAATATGGATTTTAAAAATATTTAAGTGTCTGGTTTTATTTTAATATGATCTTTTAGTATTCAAATCTATAATTCTTCAATCATGTTCTCATATGAATCTTGAATTTAATGATTTAACATTATTTTCAAACGGATGAAGTTAAAAATTTAATTTAACTTTATCTTTTTTATATAAAAATAATTTAACTTTATTTTTTATATAAAAATAGCTAATTATCTAAGCTTATTCAGTGCTTATAAGATAAGTGTTTGTGCTATAAAATATTTATGTTGTTTATCCGAAGTCCAAACATACCCTTAATCTATTGAAACTCAAATGTATGATGAGATAATTATTGTTACTCGATATTCAGTTTGGATAGTGATCAATTCACAATTATTAGATCAAACTCTAAATTTATAGTGTTAGCAAGAGTTAGACTTCAATGCATTGTTTTTTATAATAGTTGTTAGAGTTCACACGAGTGTCTGTCAATACTAACGAAGAAGAAATATGTGGAGTTAATTCCAGAGTTAGAGAGTGATGAAGTAAATTTTATTTGATTGTTGAACATCAAAACTTTTTATATACTAGAATGCTAACAAACAACTTAAGCCTACAAAGAGAATATAATAGAACATAGTTAAGAGGAAACATAATCCACACACTAATGTAACTATCTAAGATAGCACGAAGAACATAGGGCAACTACTCCTTAATTTAGAAAAGGAGGCCTATCAATGATGATATATATTTTTAGCAACGTAAAATAAGGGTTCTTGAACATGTAGTTCAAAGAAAACACTCTTCATAATATATTAATATAAATAAGAAACATCAATTGTTAAATTGAAAGTTAAAATTAGCCTGATCATAAATAAAAAAAAAGAGCAAACAAATGTAGCAGTTCACATAACAATATAAATTTTTCTACTAGTATTCCCTCCTCTCCCAAAACCGAAGACAAAATCGTATTTTTAAAAACAAATGTTTCTCCACTTTTCTTTTTGGTAAGTTACTTCATCTCCAATTGCCACACAAAATGTATCCCTTTAAAAATCTAACAAAGCATCTGGCCAATTGTACTCATAATATCTCCGGTGGTAACATTTGTCTTTGACTCAAGCTCCCTCTTCATTGTGTTCTATTATATCATCTCTTCATTGATTTAGACTGCTTGTTAGCATTCTAGTATATAAAAACATTAAAACTTTTTATATACTATAATGCTAACAAACAACCTAAGCTGACAAAGGCAGAATATAATAGAACATAGGGGAGAGGAAGCCTAATCCAAGAGGCAATCGATACCACATAAGATAACATGAGTAGCATTGGTCAGATGCCCTGCATGATTTGTAAAGGGGGCAAAAAAGTAAGTTAACAAACCCACTCCCATTTGCTTTAGTATTGCTTGAGACATTAAGATAAATTAAGGAAACATGCTTTTAATATTTTGTTTAAAAAATAATATAAGGCGTTCTCGAATCGGTTAAAACAGGAATACATGAATTGCTATTGCAAAAATCAGCCCCAAAATAAGTTACAATAGAGAGCTCCCAAACCCTAAAACAACAGCAAATAAAAAGGCTAGCCGAAGGTAAAAAAAACCGAGGCATAGAAATCTGCTAGCAACAGGAAACAAGTAGTCATTTACAAAATTAGCCATAAAAAATATTATTATCAAATTAAACTATAAATAAAATAGACTAGAGAGTAAGCAATACCTATCGAACTTAACTGAGGCATGCCAAAGCATTGGGTAAGAGTATTTGTCACCATAAATTATCTGATGATGTTGGTCTCATAACTAATATTCTCCATGATACAACACTCATTGCTTGGATACACAAGGAAACAATATGTGTGTGTGGGATTTATTTTATGCTTCAGCTTGTCACAACAAAGAATGTATGTAATTCCCTTAAAAAAAAAAAAGGGATGTATGTAATTGTGCCTTTTTATATATACTTGATTGCATTTTAAGGTTGCAAATTTTTCTCTGAAACAAAACTGTAAATTTACAATTTAGGATTGAACAAGTAAATTGTAACGTGTAATATTGACCGGACAATAAGTTAGTTACACACGACCTTATTTTTTGTTGAAGAAAGTTAGTTACATGACTTAGTCTAAAGATAAACTAATTAATAATTAATTTTAAAATAAACTATAAATAAAAATACAACATTAGTAAGATATATTTTTAAAAAAATTATTACTTTATTTCATGAGTCTATCTTTCTCTAAAGAGTAGTGATATTTGTACAACATTTTGGTACAACTTCTATGACAACTTTGGTTTTTTCTCATTTGATTGGTCAAAAATAATAGAGAGAAAATAAAAAGATAATGTGAGTATGAGAGAGAAAGTTGTCAAAAAAATTGTTAAAAAATGGTTGTACAAATATCATACACCTCTCCTACACTATCACAAGTCTATTTTTTAGAGTGGTGATAGGTAAACCACCTTAGGTGGCATACCACAACCTCCACACTCCTTAACCACCACCACTCCCTCTTGGCTTACCCAATATGATGAAAAACGGTGGTAGTTTGGTGATTAATTTTCAATACAGTTGAAAAAAAGAGGGAGTGGTGGTGGTTAAGGAGCGTGAAGGTTGTCGTGGTGAGAGAGAAAGAAGTGAGAGAGATCTATTTGGAGATGAAAAGAGAGTGGTTGTGAGATGAAATTCCTAAAATGTCCCTTGCCACATCAGCAGTGGTACAAAAGGGTGTAGCAAAAGAGTGGTCTATGTATCTTTTTCCATTTTTTAAGGGTATCAAGAGTCTCTTAATACTCTAGACTTTTTTAACATTCAAATTTTTAATTAAAAGGGTCCTATGTTTTTAACAATCCAAAACTAGTCATTAGATCCACCTCTTACGTGATACTAATGGATACCTTTTAGATTTTAATATTTAGCAAACTCAAACCAGGAGTCTTTCGTATTCTATAAATAATGATGAATAAAACTTTGCATTTCATTCTCGCCTTAGACTTTAGCCTTAAAAAATAAATTGATAGTTTTTTTTCGAAAGGATAAAACATGGGTAAAAAAGTTTAAAATTTTAGGTTAATGGAAAACTTTGGGAAAACACTTTCATTTGAGCTATCGAGCTAAGTTTGAGCATAACCATGTTATTTGAGAGCTTAAATCAGGTTGAATTCGACCTAAAAAAAGTTCATGACAAACTCGAATCGAGATAATTCAATTTTTATCGAGACGATCTAATCGAAACCAACTTTGATTCAGCTTAACTAATCAGCCCTACTCTCACCGTAAAGGAGTCATGACTATGTGTGTCTTACCAACGTAAAATCTATAATGAAGGACGCAGAAGATTTCTTTAGCCATTGGTTTGTACATATATGTTTGTGGATACCTAATGAAGCTGCTAGTGAAAGATATATGTGGATTCTAATGCACGGCATGTTGGTACATGCTTTGTGTAGAAATTCTTCGACATAACGGTTCATAGCTTCGGTAGAGTAGTAATGGTTAAATTGGTCACAAAGAAGAAATTAAAGGCTAGATTGTTCTAGAATGTTGATTATAAAGGCCATTATGGGGATCCTTAATATGGCGATCAAAATTCAAATAGATGGGGAGGTCTTTCTAGTTAAAGTGGTGGAAAAACGGTTCAAGATTTGCTTCACAATAACCGGTGGAGGTTGATTTTGGTGCCCAACGGAGGCGAAATTGAAGGATCATATATTTGTACGGTGTAAGTTTGTGTGTAGTGTTTGGTATGAGATTCTAAAGTGGCTTGGAGTAATTACGGTCCTTTCCAGTGAGGTATTCATGCAACTAGAAGCTTTTTTGGGACTATTCCGAAAAGGGAAAACGTTGAAAGGATTATTATTTGCATGGCATTCAACTATTTGGGCAGTTTGGTGTGCACGAAATTCGTTCATATTTTCTTCTAAGGAACATTAGGTGGACGAAGTGGTTAATAGTATATTGGTCTCCACGAAATTTGTTCATCTTTTCTTCTAAGGAACATTCGGTGGACGAAATGGTTGATAGTATAATTTGCACCTCATGAAAAAACACATAATGATAAGTTGAGATGAAAGCAGATTCAACTACTAATCTTAGAAGGGCTACCAATGGCTCACTAAAATGGATATGTAGGTAATATTTTGTAAACCATCAACCTGTAGTGCCGCAAGTAGGTGATGATACAAACATTCCTTTTTAGTTCTTCTTCACATGTATAATATCTACCTTTGGTGCCATTTGTTATGACTTTAATCCATTTTTTGTGTGAAGAGAATGTGATATTCAATATATGAATGAAAATGTGATTTCTATTTTTTATTTTTATTTTTTAGACTGAGAATGCGCTTTTTATCATACACTTTATAAAAAACAATAATTGATAGCTTGTAATTTTCAAGTTTATATATGCTATGCTTGATTAAGCAAGTAACTAATAGACTAGCTTTCTTGTTATAAAAATGAGAATAAGAATATAAAAACAATTTTCTCTCGTCCGCTTTTGATATCGTCACCCCCTTCAGAGGACATCATATCTCCTTCATCATGTGCGCACGTATCAACTTAGTCTTTAAGAATATTCTCACCAAACACAAGGCAAGAATGATTTTTGTCCCTTCCCCGGTTTGTTCGTCCACCTCTAATGTGATTTCCTCTTCACCGTCCTCCAAGATAAGACGATCAAGATGTTCCATAGATGAAACAAAAAGAAACGATGTAAAGGTTGTGAGTGATATGTGAACATTAAGGTTTTTCCTTCTCAAAAGGAGAGAGCACACATCTCAGAGAGAGAGAACTTAACAATACGTTAATTTAATCAAATAAGAGTTTTTTTTTTGGTCTTAGTAATCAAATAAGGTAATTAAGCATGAAATCGTGTATACTCACTCATACAGAGGGTTATGTTTTTTCTCTGAATTTCTAGTCATTATACTTCTTAACCGGACAAAAAAATTGTCAAATCATACATCTAGATTTAGCTTCTTTTTTGTAACCGAAAAATATTTAGTTTTTTTTTTTTTAGTTTGATAGCTGATTAACTGAGTTATACATCACCGGGTTATTATTATAAGCAAAAAATCATATTTTAAATTCATTTAATAAATGATGTATGTGGTCTATATCATTAATTATATACATCATTTATTGAATGAATCTAAAAAATATATTTTTCCTTATAACTGTGACGGTATGGTTAATTAAGCATGATTTTTTACTAGTTAACCTTTTTTTAACAAAGTAAAGTGCACCAAACTTTGAATACAATCTTTTTATAAATCATGTTGTCAAAATAAAATAAAATTATAAATCATCAACATTCATGGCTCCAATAATGTCCCAAGATTCCTTTCTTTATCATTGATCCTTTCTCTCTTCATAGTTGATCCTTTCCTTCTCATTGGTGGTTTTTGTTTTGTCCACCGATTCTTCTCGGTGTTCCTGAAATCGTTTTTCTCCTTCTTTAGTCCTTGTTGTTTTGAACACTGATTTTCTCAACTCACAAGTGTTTTATTCCTTTCTCTATTTAATATTGTATCCCTCAGTTTTTTGAATGGATCATACATTTTGTGTGTAATTATAAAGACTAATCATACGAGTTGAATAATAATATTTTTTTTTTTTTGAGGAAACGAGTTGAATAATAATGTAATGAGTTACAAAATTTTCCTTTAAAAAATTTAACATTATTTTATTTTTTTTGGTTGGACTCGAACCCAAAACTTTTAATTAAGATGGAAGAAATAATTTATCATCAGAGTGCTCTCAGGTATTTAATCTTTCATTTAAGAAAATGCATTTGAAAAGCATGGTTTTGAGAATTTGCTTTTGCTTAAAAAATATTTTGGCATGAGTAAATTATTGATGGACAATTTTTATTTTTTTTATAAAGAAAAATGTTAGTATGTTAATTGTTAGAGTTGTGTTATTTGCACAACTATTTTATGACAATTTTTTATACAACTATAAATTTACAAAGAAAAAGATACATCGACACAAAAACCGAAGCAATAAAGAGAGAGAACGTAAAAACATAATGAATATGAGAGAAAAAATTATTATAAAAATTGTCAAAAAATAGTAATATAAATATCATTTCTCTTAATTGTTACGTTGTTTTTTCCCCTTCTTAGGACTTGATCTTTAAACCTTCAACTTCTTTAGTCTTAGCTTTAAATCGGTTGAGTTATCAAATCTCCTCAATGAAAAAAATATTTACAACAAATATAAATTATCTTAGTTTTGACATTAACTCAAAACATCCAAGTCTAGAAACTTAAACATGAACTCAAAATAAAATTTTGAAATTAGCTTTTAAATTCCAATTATATTAATCTTGTAGTGTAAATTTGTTTGATTGACCTAGAAAGACTGATATTATAGGAGATTTTCTATTTTAATTCAATTTTTTAAATATTAATAATTTGAGATTTAATAAGAAGAGGCGTCATCCATATCCCAAACTAAACTAGTTTCACACAAACTTTTAATGAAAATCCAATATTTTGTTGTTATTTTTAAATTGCGATTATAAAAGAAATGATGTGTTAACATCATGAACTTTTTTAGATTAAAACCCATAACTTGTCAATTTAAAAGTTGTTTACATCGGCAATTAATCACAAATCACCTGAAAACATATAATTACATAATTATTTTTATGTAAAAATTATATAAGACTGTTGAGGACAAAATCCTTATTTGATGTTTTAAAGATTACAAACATTTAATACTTGTTTTTTAACTTGTTATCTACCAATGAAATTTGTGAGAAATGTTTCTTGAGAATGTTCTTAACATAAGAAGAAAGTTCTATGCTCACAAGACAAGCAAAAAGACATAATTGGACTTTTTGGAACAAAATCAAAAAGCAAAATATTCTCTATGTCTCACCAAAAGAAGATACTTTGGATATATGACATAAATGGAAAGAATATCATATGATTACATAAAGGCCATTGCATTTAAAAATGAATTGGAAAAGCATGTGCCTTAAGGAAAAGAAGAAATAAATTGTTTTACAAAGAAAGAATGTTCTTGAGAACATTCTAGTGAAACTACAAATGGATAAGGATGATGTTATTCTATCACATCCAATTACAACTCAACACATGTTGTATTACAACCTCACGTGGGTTGTCTCAAATGGCTAGAAAGAAGAGAATGTTCTTCAAAACATTCTTCACTTGGAAAAACACATTTTTTGCAACCTTGCTCATCAAGCAACAAAAGCAAGTGCACATGGGTTGTTTTGGGACGTACAAGCACAACTGTATGTTCATGTATATTTCAAGTGAGCTTCACAATTTCAACCTCTATAAATACAAGCACATAGCAAGACAATTAGCAAGAGCTTACACACAAGAATTCAATTCTCTCCATCACGTGAATATTCAAAGAAATATTTATAAAGCTCTTCAACAACAACAACAAAGCAAACTTCAATATCTTTCATCTCTTGTATATAAGATATCTCTATAAGTTTGTATTCAAAATATCTCCAAGTTGGGACATTATTTAAAATATCTCTTTGAGATATTATTTTGAAATCTCCAAGTGAGATACCATTTTGAAATCTCCAAGCGAGATACCATTTGAAATCTCCAAGTTGAGATACCATTTAAAATCTCTTTTGAGATTCCATATTCTACCAACACCCACCACCATACAAAGTGTAACTAGATCTCAAGTCTATTGGGCTTAATAGTTTGAGATAGAACTTTTCTTGTGTGATCAAGAATCGTAGAAGCCTGCTGAAGTTGATAACACAGATTGTAATCAGACTGATCTGGTGTGATCAACATATTATAGTATTATTCAGAAGTTTCTGATAGCAGGATACTATAGTGAATAATCTCACACATAGTGTGGGGACTGGACGTAGCTGGTTAGGCGAACCAGGATAAATCTATTGTGTTCTCTCTCTTCTCTCATCTCTTAATTTCTTGCCGTCACATATAACCAATAACTAACTATATTAATTTTCCAGAGTGCTCTGGTCCTTAAACTAAAATTAAATAATTAACTTACTACTTAATAATTATCCAAAACTTTCTGGTCCTATTTATTAACTAACTATTTTATTCTTAATATTTCCAGAGTTCTCTGGTCCTTTATCGCTTTATTTATTTCAGTTATATATATATATATATCCAAAGTTTTATGGTCCTTTACTGCTTTATTTATTTTCAGTTATATTTTCAGAGTTTTCTGGTCCTTTACTGCTTTATTTATTTCAGTCCTTTATTCCAGAACTTTCTAGTCCTTTTATTTATTTCATTATCCAGAGTTCTCTGGTCCTAAATATTATAATATTATATTATAACTTACTTATCACTAACTAAGAATTTTCTTGAGCATATATATACTTATTTAAGTTTCAGGAATAATTTTTAAAAAATGGTCACAATTCAAACCCCCCTTTCTTGTGACGTTTATTGCTACTTCAAAGACGATGTAACAAATTGAATTGTTTTATTTTTATTTTTTTAAGGAGCAAATTGAATGATTTAGATTGAACATTAATGTAAAATTATTTTACGCACGTATTATATATATATATATATATCCTTTAATCTTAATATTATGAGTTTAATGGAAGTGCACCAATAAAAATAAATCATATTGTCATTGTCAAGTAAATATATTTGTAACCTCTTTTTAAAAATAATCGTCAAATTCTCAATTTCTATTAGACCTCAATGTAAAATTAGTTTATACCAAGGGTGCATCATTTTCTCATTTTTTATTAAACGTTGGATTTACACCAATAGTTTATCTCAATTAAACCCACGTTACATTGTCACTATTATGTACGTGAGGTATATAGTTCAAGTCACAAATTTCAATAATGTTAGGCCGAACTCCTCCAAAAATAATAATGTTAGGCCAAATATTTTCGCTAGTATTGGAACTTCAGACATTATATTTATTCTTGTCACTCCTATAATTTTAGAGACTAATATAAATTGTATTAGATTAACTAATTGATTTGATTTGATAAGGATTAACATATGTCATATTGAGTGTTACTGATATTCTTCATTTTCATCCTGTAACAACAAATTATATTTATATTATGATCATTTTTTTAAAAACAATCATCATATTCTCCATTCTTATTCCACGTCAAGGTAAAATTAGTTCATATTAACGATACATGTAATCAGGGTTGGAAATGAGTCGAGTCGAATTCGTCTAAGCTTGATTCGACTCGATTAGACTTGATTCAACTCAAAACTCGACTCGAGTTTGATACGAACCTTTTTTAAAGTTTAAGTTCAGCTCGTTTAAAGTTCAGAAACAACTCAATTCAGCTTATTAAATTTAACTCGTTTACTCATAATGCATGTGAACTTTGAATAATTGTACTAATAATTATAGTTTCATGTATTTTGAACTCTCTCGTTTTTTTCTTTAGCACCTTAAGCACATAATAAACTAAAACAAATATTCAACTATTCATATTATATTTTATAAATCTTTAGGTCTAACTCAACTCAACTCAACTGACAATATCAACGTTAATAAAACGTAAAACTATGTATCTTCATCTAAGTTTGTATGTGTAACCTCTCAATTATGTTTAGCAGTGTGGCTAAGTTTTATGTGGGAATGGTCACTATTTCTTCGTCAAGTAGCCTAGTGGCTTCACACAATTAAATGTGGAGAAGTGAGTGTCTTGGGTTTGAACCCTCAACCCTTACATATAACATGAAATATCCTTATCAACTGAGTTAAACTCACGGGAATAGTTGTCATTCTAATTCTATTAACAAAAAAGTAAAGATTAAAGTAGAATATTAATTAACTAATTAACCGTTAACTAATTGATCTAGATTTGATAATGATTGACAGATGTCAATTGAGTGTTACTTATGGCAAAGCAAAGAGTGAAATAAAAGCATATGATTTGTTAATTGATTGATTGATTTCTCATTTCTCAATTTCCTTCTCCTTCGCGGGTCCTATCACAAAATCGTTTTTTTCTCTCCACCCCAATTTTCTCACTTTCCTACAATTCTCTTCTCTCTTTCCTTCTTTCACAAAAAACAACAAAAAAAATGAGATTTTTTTTCAATCTTAACCCATAAGGTACGTAAATTGCTTCAATTTGATTTGTTATATGAATCTTCCATTCAATTTGTTGTTATTCAATCATCGTTAATTCCAATGTGTTGTTTTTCCTTGTTGGGTCAGTGTGATCTTCCAACTGTTTGATAAAATTCCTCAATCAAAGTTTCAACTTTCAACATGTCTAGTTTTGTGGGTGTTCTTGTTTCTGATCAATGGCTTCAGAGCCAGTTCACTCAAGTCGAATTAAGAACTCTCAAATCAAAAGTAAGTTTTTTTTTTTTTTTTTATGATTTTAATTTGATCCTTTTGTTTTCTTGATCATTGATGAGGATTTCGATGAATTTGAATGATGATGGAATGTGTTTGTTTTGTGATACTTGTAGTATGTTTCTGAAAGAACTCAATCGGGTCGTGTTATTGTGGGAAATTTGCCTCCCATTTTCAAGAAATTGAAGGCTTTTTCGGAGTTTTTTACAGAGGATGAGATTAAGGCTGTATTGGAAGAGTCATATCAGAATCTGGATGATGAAATTGATTTTGAGTCCTTCCTTAGGGTGAGCCCTTTTTTTGTTCTTTGTTGCCCTTTTTTCGTTTTCGCGTTTTCTATATAATTATTCTGTTAGAATACGCATGTTTCCTGATTTCGTAGAAGAAATAGTACGATAATGGAGATATTGCACTCATCTCCCTGATGTATGCTTAAATGACACATGGTCATATACTCCTTTGATTTAGGAAAAGACATTGATCATGTATCTCCTCAATTACCCGAATCTCCCCCTATGTTATGTAAAAATAGCGGGTGTGTATTTGCTTCATTTAAGCAAAACTAAGGTGAGGTGTGTGCAGTTTTTCCAACAAATAAGAGTTGTTAATGTTCATTTGACAAATAGAAGGGGTGTGGGTGTTATTTAGGCATTCCTCGTAGTAGATAAGTGCAATTTCCACGAGAACATACAAGAATGTCATTGATGTTCAATTTGCTTCTAGAGTCTTGACATATATATTTGAAATTATACTTTGTTTTTTGATTCAAATGTCTGTGTGGGAATGTGTATTCAGTTTATTTGCAAGTAACTTTATAGGTATTATCTATACTGAACCTGGTAGCTTATTTATTGACATTGAGTGGTAGGCACATTTAAACTTGCAAACTCGAGCTGCAGCAAAAGGTGGCGGTTCAAAAAGTTCTTCATTTTTGAAGGCAGCCACGACTACCGTTCATCATGCAATTAATGAATCTGAGAAGGCTTCTTATGTCGCACACATTAACAGTTACTTGGCTGAAGATAAATTCATGAAGCAGTTTCTTCCAATTGATCCGTCTACAAATGCATTGTTTGATCTTGCTAAAGATGGAGTCCTGCTTTGGTAAATGATCAGCGCCAAACATAAGATCAATTTTATTTTTTATAAAAAAAGATTAAAATTTTATCTGTCTAATTTTATTGTTTATTTAACTGCTGCAGCAAGCTTATTAATGTCGCTGTTCCTGGGACAATAGATGAGCGAGCCATTAACACAAAACGGGATCTTAATCCATGGGAGAGGAATGAAAACCACACCCTTGGCCTCAATTCAGCAAAGGCTATTGGGTGCACAGTGGTTAATATTGGTACACAGGATATGGTTGAAGGAAGAGTAGGTTCAATCTTCTTTTTTGCGATTTTGATCGTCTGAATTTTGACAGACTTAAACTCTTTAGTTTTGACAAGTTTCTTGTTTGTTTATTTGTAGCCTTATTTGGTACTTGGTCTGATTTCACAAATAATCAAGGTACAACTGAAACCTACTCCATTTTCACTTGCATAAGATGAGGGATTGACGGTTAATACCATTCTGATTTCTATTATTCATTGGAAAGACTTCTTAACTTATGGTTTCTTGTGTTTGTCTGTCTTTTCATTCTGTGGCAACATTAGATTCAATTGTTAGCTGATCTCAATCTGAAGAAAACTCCTCAACTTTTGGAATTAGTGGAAGATGATAAGGTGATATTGGATAATAGTGTTCCTTTTATATGTAATTTACAAGTTCTGTGATATTCTTTCGTTTTCATTTGTCAGAACAGCATTAAATTAAACCTCTTCATTACCTTATGACAAAATGGCAGGATGTGGAGGAGCTTATCAGTTTACCACCTGACAAGGTTTTATTGAAATGGATGAATTTCCACTTGAAGAAAGCTGGTTATGAGAAACAAGTTACAAATTTCTCATCTGATGTAAAGGTGAGGGAAATGCTATTTCTTATTGTATGTTTACTTACTCTAATCAAAGTTGTTAGAAATGATAAAAATAAGTAGTTACAGTATCATGTAAATATATAATACAGGGTAGCGTTAAATACTAAGTATTATCATGATGTGTGTGCATATATAATATAACATAGCTCCGGTGTGTGTAGAATACACAAATTCCGTCGTCACTTGCTTTCTTAACATGGTGTCAGAGCTACTTATTTTCATCATTTCTAAGACTTATAGTACTTCAGGATTTGGCTCCTCTAGTGCGATGAACTGTAGAATGAAATTGAGGAGGTATAACAATTAATGAACTAGTATCGTAGTACTCCTTATGAGCCACTGTTGTTCTGATTTACTAAATCAGTGAAGAAACTGTGGCCCTTTTTATGTTCTTCTGTCCTTGACAGTGTTCAGTGGTTTTCTATGAAAAAATTCACCGTATTGTTGTCCTGTAACATGCTGATTACTGAATCATTGTGTAGAACATTTTCCTCACATAGCAGACATTCGATAGATGTAAACCGATACAACATGGTTCTAAATTGTGCGGGTCTATTTTATCTTTGAATACTTGATTTTTGCAGGATGGAGAGGCGTATGCGTACTTGCTTAATGCTCTTGCTCCAGAAACTGCAGGCCCATCTGCCTTGACCATAAGTGATCCGACAGAAAGAGCAAATATGGTTCTTGAGCAGGCAGAGAGATTAGATTGCAAGAGATACCTCACTCCAAAGGACATAGTTGAAGGGTCACCTAACCTTAATCTTGCATTTGTTGCTCAAATTTTCCAGCATAGGTATGGTTACTTTTAGGAGGTTGCAATTGTGCTAATCACTTTGTTGCAAATTTATAAATTAAGAATATTTTGGGGCATGCTTCCAAGAACCTGCTACTTTTCCTTTGCCTTCTTTTATTGGGAAAAGGTTAGCTCCTCAATTTTTTTTTTAATGGCCTTTTGAGTATGTTTTTTTGGATGAAGGGCTTCTTAGTATCAGGTTCATTATATCTTATGAGTATAGAACGGTTCAGATTTCTTTCTTTTGATTGTTTCCACTAGACTAGAACTTTCCCTTTTGGAAAAATAGAGGATGGGGTAGTTGATGGCATACATATCACATAATGGGTCACCCTTGTTGATTCATTTCATTTACTGGGAACAAGTATCTAGGAGTAGTGCAGTTATAGAGTTAGGAAATGTATAGAGGATGGATCTTTAGCTGATGGAGATTGTGGCTTTCATGTGTGTAGGAATGGGCTTACAGTTGACACGAATAAAATGTCCTTTGCTGAGATGATGACTGATGATGCACAGACATCTCGGGAAGAAAGATGCTTCAGACTCTGGATTAACAGTCTCGGAATTGCTACTTATGTCAATAATGTTTTCGAGGATGTCAGAAATGGGTAGCTTTTCCTTTCATGTTCACATTTGTCCTGTACTTCTGCCTTTTAATTTTTTCATTGAACTAACTACTGGTTATGGATTTCCTTATTTCCTTTTTCACAGATGGGTTCTATTAGAAGTTCTTGATAAGGTTTCACCTGGATCTGTCAATTGGAAGCAGGCGACAAAGCCTCCTATAAAGATGCCATTTCGGAAAGTTGAGAATTGCAACCAAGTTATAAAAATTGGGAAGGACCTAAGCTTTTCCTTAGTAAACGTTGCTGGTAACGATATTGTTCAAGGGAATAAGAAGCTCTTACTAGGTAAGTTTCTATGATTTTCAGATTTATGATAAATCGATATTGTTGGTGAAGTCGATATGTTTGTGTGATTGTTGGCTGGCCGGTGCTTTGTTTTATACTGCTACTATTTCTTTCTAAATCAATATTATTACTGAAGATAACCAATAGGCCAGATATGTTCTTGCTATTTCATACGAGGAACATTCATAATTGTTTGCAGAACTATATATTAGACCTTATTTCCATGGTGAGTGTTGATGTAGAAAATCTGATTTTCTGCTAAAAAGAATATCGTAAATTTTAATTTCATTTATCTAGATGATAGATTGACAATTCAATATTATATTTCAAATTGAAACACCGCATGGAAACCAACTCGAAACTGCAATTTTATTAAGACAGTTTAAATGAGAAGTTACAGAAAAGTAGGAACTGTGTGTCTGTATTAGGCGACTCTTGATGGATTTGAGATGACAATTTCCTTCCCCTTTTTTAGTTCTAAGTTATAGTGAAAGTTAAAAAAAAGTCTTTCTAGGAAATGTTAAAATGAGAGATCCTTTCTTCTGTAACATTATAGATGGGATGTTATGACGAAGTTCTGTTGATTGGTCATTAGCTTGTTCAGAGCTGTCTCATTAAATTTTGAAACTGATGGGAACTAGAAATATTATAACCGAAGAATGGATCAATAGCCTATTTGAGAGGTAAGATTTACTCACAGACTAAGTTTTGGCAACCTCCCTGCCTTAAGGCCTCACAAAAACTTACTAATGACTAGCTACCCTATTCTATACCTTTCTCTCTCTTTATCATCGTTTTTAACCGTTTCCCCCTCCTTGCCCGCACAGGCAAGGCTGTTACAGCACAACTCCCGTTTCTTCCCCCTTCCCCTGTTTCCCATGTGTTATCTAGCATAGGAGGGTCTAACAGGAACATTCATCTCTGTTTGTCCAACAGCTTTTTTGTGGCAGCTTATGAGATTTACCATGCTTCAACTTCTGAGAAACTTGAGATCACACTCCCAAGGTAAAGAGATTACTGATGCTGATATACTAAACTGGGCGAACAACAAAGTGAAGAAAGCCGGAAGAACATCTGAAATGGAGAGTTTCAAGGTAATAAAGCAGAAAATAACCAGTTCTGAGTATATTGATATTGACATGTATGCATATTATCTTAAGGTGGCTCCAAAACAGTTTATATTATGAATTCACTGTTGAGAATAATATGTATGCATTTGCATATATCATATTTGGTACTCTTAATTTTACATTTATACAAAACAATTATCAGTCTTAGATATGTGCTCTCATATTAAATGACAAGCATTTGATATCTGTTGATAGTAAAAATTAATATTGTTAAAGCTTTAGAATAAAGAAAAGGACTATTCAATGTTTAACAAAGGGGCAGTGTGCACAGTGGTTGCTTTGATGTTTGGACTCCAACACATTTTTTTTTATCAGGATAAGAATCTTTCCAACGGAATTTTCTTCCTTGAGCTTTTGAGTGCCGTGGAGCCAAGGGTGGTCAACTGGAGTTTAGTTACTAAAGGGGAGACTGGTATGTTAACTTTGCCACACCTTCAAGAAATTGAAGCTGACTTGATCAAGCATTTAATTTAACATTGATGTGATGTGATGTGATAGTGAATATGTTATCTTACTAACAATAACTGAAATGTTAGATGTAATCTGTTGTACAAATTACAGATGATGACAAGAAGTTGAATTCAACATATATAATCAGTGTTGCCAGAAAACTTGGATGTTCCATTTTCCTGTTACCTGAGGACATAATCGAGGTAAGGCTGTCAATATTAAATTTAATTTTAATAGTAATTTTGCTAGTGCTCCATGAAAAATCAACTTCATGGTTTTGTTAAGTTTGGTGAATGCTATAAAATCAACTTCAATGGTTTGTTCAGATAGAATGTATTAAGTCTTACCTAGGTTATACCATACTTTATTGGGCTGAGAAATTTTATTTTTGTGGCTCAAGCTTATTTTGCATTTAACCTTGACAGGTCAACCAGAAGATGATACTCACTTTATCTGCTAGCATCATGTACTGGAGCCTGCTAAATTCTGAAGAAAACAGCACCCCAGAAACATCACCTGTAGCTTCAGCAGATGGCGAACATGAAACAGATTTAGTCAACGAGGTATCCGATTTAGCTATTGATGATAATGCTGCAGAAAATGCCAGCTCTCCTTAAGCTGGCAGTGTGAATCTCTGTCGACATTAAAGGATGTCTGTCAAAAGGTTGAAGCAAACCACAAAATGAGGGAGAAAAATTCATTTTTGTTTATAGAATAGAAAGACGAAGCCGGCCTCTTGGTGCTCGGCGCAAAAGAAAGAGCTTATATTTTTTTTTATGAAGAACCACAGATAATAGAAGGATCTTGTAAAATTTCTTTTAGAATTTTTTTGTACTTTAGGTATATTCTTTGACGAAAATCGTATGCATTTTATTCCCAATAATAAGAAAAGGGAGGAGGCATCAGTTTATATTGACCTGATAGCCAAGATTACTCCTAATTCGTGCTTGCACTCCATTTTGGAGTGTGGTTTTTCTAGTTCAGGTCTGGAATTCAAGTATAAGGCAGATAGTTGGGGACAATGCATTTCAATTTCTCTGTTTTCCTTCAGATGCGAAAATATTCTTGGTTTCTTTTCTTAACTTGGTTCTGAATATTGCTAACAGAATTTTGAAATTGAACTGGTTTGAAACTGAAACAGAACATGTGTATTGTGTACACAACTCATGCTTATGTTTCATCATTAAAATGATCTTTGTTCATGTAAATAAAATTGTTCCTTGTAGATTCTATGTAAGTTGTGACCTAGTAACTGTGCAGACTTTAATTGGCCATGACTACAGTGCACAAGTACCGAGAGTATTGCATCGTACAACACCATTTATCATATTAGGTCAAAAAGGTCCACCAATCTTAATGGTAAATCATCCAAACTAGATCTACTCTCTTGTCTCCCACCCTCTTCAAACCCACCTCTTCTGACTCTTGTCAACTACACCACCTTCATGTGAATCAAATTAAGCAACTTTTTTTTTTTTTTTTACCTTTTTTTTATACTTGTTTTACATTCGTCTTGCTTTGTGGTATGATTAATTTTCAGGGCAAGAGAAGAGTGAGTGGGTGATTCACCGCTCAACGGTCCTTTCTCTGCCATCTAACTATCCGATGAATACCCCTAACTCTGCTGTGGGACTACGAGTAACCTTTGTTCCTTCAAACTCTTCATATATGACATTTTTTGGCGGTGTTGAGTGCCCGTCTACAGATTTATGAAGCTTCCCGTGCCAAGATTAAATCCATTTGAGGGACTCGTATTTGTTTATAAATGGAAAAATTATTTAATAAACACACAAGAGAGCACGAGCAGGGAGGAAAGATTGGGTGCGTTTGATTTGTAAATGGTTGAATACTGGATAAAAAACACTAAACAAGTGACTGAGTCACATGACAACCTTTTGTCTTGCACTGTGTTTGACGATTGATGCACAGGACAAACAGTATTGAACGGTACCTTGTTTGATATGCTAATGCGCATTTCAAAATAATGCAAAATTTACTTTAATATTCTTTGTAACTTGCAAAATGTTTGATTTTTCACTATGTAAAACACAACAAAATTTTAAAACTTTTTTTTTTCTTTTGAAAGAAAAAACTTTTATATTATGTCATTTTTTTTCGATATTATCAAATACACAATGAATATATTTAAACAATTTAAATTTGATAAAAATTCACACACTTATATATATTAAACTCAACTACATCGTATTATATAGCCCTTAACACAAAAAAAAAAGAAAAAGTGACATCCTAATTATCATATATAACACACACGTAAAGCATGGAAGGAAAAAAAGAAAACTGAAAAAAGACAAGAAAACTGATTCATAATGAATGGAATAAGAATGGGATAAAAAAGTATTTTCCATAGTTGTCCAGCCATCGACTTATATTTTGTGTTGTCCTTCATTGCTTTTCTAAATCAAACGCAGGACAAATATATTTGTTCTGTCATATGCTTCATTTTTTAACAAATCAAATGCACCAATTGTATGCACTTTTTCCCAATAATAAGAAAAGGGAGGAAGCCATCAGTTTTATTTTTTGTCTGATAGCCAAGATTACTCCTAATGTGTGCTTAATCAAGATTTACAAATCATTATAAAATTGTCGTCTTTTTTGAGTTTCAAAAATATTAACGCATCAATTTAGTTCTTCTTAAACTATCACTATTTTTCATATTTAATCCTTAAACAATAAGTATATGAAATAAGTAGCTCTCGTAATATATGAAATCCCTCAAGTACGGCCCAAAAGTATATGAATTTCATCAATTTAGCAGCTAACTTCTTAATATTAAAGAGTAAATTGACAGATTTTATATGCTTTAAGAACTACTCATTCTACTAATAAAGTTTATGGACTAAATTTTAGAGAGAATGATAGTTTACCAACTAAATCGATGATATATTCATTTATACACATACTCATTGATAAATGCAGGTTGTGTCCTTTTTAGTTCAAGACTGAATGCCACGTCTATTTGGGTGAATTTCATATTGTATAACTGTTTTGGTAGGAAAAAATATTAACTAGCACAAATACATTTATATCGATTATTTAGGTGCTTGTTGCAACACAATATTGATGAGAACAAATACATTGGAAATCTAGCGTAAACATAGTTATAATGACTTTGTTGAGGGAGTATTGTATTGATGAGAATGAATATTATTACAAAAAGAAAGTTTGTTACAATGTGACACTTTAAGTCTATTTATAAGTGCTAACTAACTAGTAACTAACTAATAATTAGATGACTAACATATATTTTCAACAGTCCCCCGCAAGTTGAAAGATGTTCAAAACACTTTCAATTTGGGATGAACAATACAAAACTACATCAAACAAATGAAAAATAAACAAGGAGATATGCTGAAAATAGATCAGTTGAAAATAGAGTCAACAAGCAAATGCTTATTCAACAAGAAAAAACCACAACTCAAAGTTTAACTGCTTGGAGGAAGAAACAACAAATCAACGTTTAACCATCATCCAGTAGAAACAATCATCAACATCAAATAAGGCACAACGCTTAACCACCAAGCAAAAACTATATGTCAAGTTTAACCACTTGATAGAAGCACAACATCAACGCTTAACCATCTATGATAGAAGCACAACAACAAAGCTTAACCATTATGGACAGATGCTCACAACAAGCCAATAAAGCTAATCATCATCAAATCAACAAAAGAGTCAAAGCACCAAAATAGTGTGAACTAACATAAGCTTCATTAAATTCACTAAAGCTAAGAATACTTAATCACAACATGATCTTGCATAGTACGAAGTGATATATCTCATAAAACATATGTCACTGTTGAACAAACTAGCCACATGCCACCTTCTATAACTCACAACGTTGAACACCAAAGCAAAAACCAATTCCCATGCTTCTAACAATCACACAATGACAATAAGGTTGATGAACATATCCATAAACCATAAGACAAAAGCACTAAAAACATCACATGGTTGTTTAATTGCAGTAAGGATGCAGATTTCAATATGAGGCAAATAGAACATGAATAACCAAAACATTGCTAGGTAGATGTGGAGATGCACTCCATGATTCCAAAGTTCCAATAGTAAAATATGAATCACACAAATCCAAATCAAGAGAAAACAAATCTCAACACGAGAAAACATCCCAAAACAGAAATGAGGAAAGCTTCATAGATTTCAAAACATGAATAAATTTGGATTGGAGTCTTGTATTTACATAACATGTTAAGAACTCCAAAATCGAAAACCATCAATATAATCATATAATACCGTCTCCAAATAGCAAAATCAGAAAGCCACAAACAAATCGTCCTCATATATCAATCAATTCCATGAGCAAGGTCTGATCACCCTGTTTGTTGCTTTTCTCCTTTTTCTCTTCTCCACCTATATTAGTCATACCACACAATATAATTTTAGGGTAAAAGGAAACCTAACTGAAAATCAATTTGTAAGATAGGTTGATAGAATTAGTGAATTGATTATACACAGCACCATACACAATTCAAACATTCATGAATTAAATCACTAAGAGAATTTCAAGAATTAAGAGTTGACTATAGTTTTTACTTTATTTTCACCATCATAAAAAATAATCATTACCAAAGAACGCTTTAAATCCTTTGGCTCTTCTCCTCTTTTAATTCGTTAATATATGTCTTTCGCAAAGATAAGTTAGATATCAGTTAAAAAAGAGTATTCTAGATGTATTATGTATACACTATGACTAAGAAATTAACAATGAGATGCATAATTACAACCATGTGTTTTTTGAATGCTGTGATAGTTGGTTTCATGGGATCCGACTCGTAATAATTCATTGGTAGAGCTTGTTGAATAATTGAATTAGATCTACCCTCTTCTGGATCCACCAACTTGTTGATAGTTATGATCTGCTTTATTTACGTAATATTCGATTATTCAACAAGCTCTACCAATGAATTGTTATAAGTCGGATCACATGAAACCAACTATCACAGCATTCAAAAAACAAATGGATGTAAGTATGCATCTCTCATTGTTAATTTCTTTGTCATGGTGTATACAACTAGAATACTTTTTTTAACTACTATTTAACTTATCTTCTGACAAATATATATTAACGCATTAAAAGAGTTGGAAGAGCCAAAGGATTTGAAGCATTCATTGACAATGTTTATTTTTTATGATGATGAAAATAAAGTAAAAACTATAGCCAGCTCTTAATTCCTAAAAATTCTCTTAGTGGTTTAATTCTTGAATGTTTGAATTGTATATGGTGCTATGTAATAAAAATTGATTTGAAGAAAAGGTATGTGAGTTTTTGTTATTGTTTAGAGTTTACTGTTGATTGATTTTGAGGAATCGGAAGTAGGGATTGTCATTTGTAGATACAATTTTTGTTTGACAAGAATCTAGAATCAATGTATGTTGGTGTTAATGTTGGATTGTTTGCAAGTATGAAAAATAAAAAAGTTCAAAAGAAAGTATATCATAAACTATATCAAAATTTGATAGGATCGTACAAAACAAACATAAATATTCTATATTAGGATTAAAAATGATCTACCTCCAATATCGGATCATTGCATGTTATCGTTGTCGTCCATTGCAAAGTAAAGCTCTTCAAAACCCTAAATAAATTTCACCTAAGAATCAAATAAATTAAATTTGATTACTTTGATTGTTAGAAGATCTAAAAGCTAGGCAAATAGTAAATCTATAAAAATGAACACTGAGAAACATGCCAGAAAAATTAAATCAGGAAGGGTCTCTTAACCTTTATTATCAAAAGTCATTGGCGCGGCCAAAATAGCTCCATCACACCCAACTGTGTTGGTGCGATGTGGAAGTGGAAATAGTTTGATGTAGATGATTTGGAATTTGTTATGTGGTGTCAACTCTAGCGAAAGCGGCAACTACAACCTTCTCGTTCAAAAAACGAGAAGAAAAAAGAGAGAGGAGTATGAGATGAATAAAAGAAGCAAAGATAAGATCGATAGAAGAAATGGTGCAAATAGAGAAATAATGGATGAGATAAGGATCGACAGAAGAAAGGATGCAAAGAGAAAGAAGAGAACAATGGAATGGAGAAAGATGAAGAGATGTGTTGCGGCGGCAGTGTATTTATTTAGGGTTACTAAAATAACATAGGCTATTTGGGCTTAATGTATGGGCTTAGGCTATTTGGAAAGGAAAAAAAGTGAGTTGAATAATGTATAGCAAGTACTAACTTTAGTAATAAAAAAAATAGTAACTTAACAAAATATAA
>Ga0315914_1003458_pt1 | contig 23983 bp, 9 predicted proteins | sample MpolenodulesMG_FD_203920 | JGI IMG/M metagenome (GOLD analysis project Ga0315914, IMG submission 203920) | Medicago polymorpha root nodule microbial communities from Los Angeles, California, United States - elongated nodules | ecosystem: Host-associated > Plants > Roots > Nodule | place: USA... | reverse complement strand
AAACATACATATATCATCATGTACTACACATTTCATTTCATTTCTGTTTTATTCTTTATAAAATATTTTCTTTAAATTGAGGTATGATCGATCAATTTTTTTAAATAATTTCATTGACATTATTTATATTAATATAATTTTGACATTTTTTTTGCCCTTCTAGGGAAAAAACGACATATCCAGAAGTGGTACAAGGTAGGATATAGTTATTATTAATATTATTAATAATTAACACAAGGGTCTCACTAACATGTGTCTCATTAGGGCACATGTTAAAAATTCCAAAAGAAACAATTTTACATTGAGATAAATATTTTATAGTTTTAAAACGTTGAATGTACAACTTTTAAAGACAATATATATTACTTTATAAGTTTTTTAACATGTACCTTATGTTAACATTCTCCTTAATGCTAGTGTGTCTGAGTCTTCAAAAATCAAATAATAATATTTCTTACTAATAATTTTTCTTTACAAAAATCAAATATTTCTTTAAGTAGAACATATTTCTAAATAATAACATTTCTTTACAAAATTCAAGAATTAAATCCATAGTGGCACAAAAGGGTTTAAACCCCAGAGATATATTAGGGCGCCTACTGAATATCATAATTACAACGAGTTAGTAAAAGTAAATAAATTGTTCTTTTCAAGCATAATGTGCCACACTTAACATATTTAAGTATGCGGTCATGAATTTGATACGCACGTAGAAAAACACTTACTAAAAGTCGACCCTTTAAATTTGAATCTCCGTAGATCAAATGATTAATCTTTAACTTCTGACGGGGATACTTTGGATTTATATTAAAAAAAACAGTCTTGCTAACGAGTGTTCTAAAAGCACCATTTAAGGATTCTTAATGATGAAATTACTCCTTAAAAAAATCAAAAACTCCAATTTTCAAAGCAATTGATAACATAAACTTACCATTTAAGGTCATTAAACAATGCCACGAGGGTACTCATTATCATTTCCCAAAAAAAGGTATTTGTTTGCCATTCCTTACTATGATCATTTGGTTTCTTAAGTCTCAACCAAACCAGACGAAGTTAGCTAGCTAGGAATTAGCAAGTATCTGATTAAGCTAGCTTTAGCAACTCTTCACTACTTTCACACACACACTCTCTTTTTAAAGTCACGAGAAGCCACTGTCCCATTGTTCATTCAATTTTGTGTGAGAGTGTGTGGGGGAGATATAAGAGAGAGAAAGAGAGAGAGAGATTCGAGAGAGGAGGTGGCAGAGGAACTGATAGAGAACTTTCAAAGCTCTTTATCTTCTACCATCACTCAACTAGCCTCTATATTGCAGTCTGAAACTGAAAGTCTCACAAATTTTGTGGAAACCTCTAGTTTTATCTTCCCTTCTAAAAGAAAGGGTGTTTATCTCATATCATTTTTCTTCTTTCTGTCTCTCTCTGTCGGTACCATCATGTAGGTCTTCCCCCACTATACTACACCTTTCTCATTCATATTTATCTTCTTCTCTATAACTCTAACTCATTAATTAACTCTCTCTCTTTTCTCTCTCTCCCCTTCACTATATGTATTTGTTCCATTTTCAGGAGACCGCAAGGAAACCCATTAGATCTTAACAATTTGCCTGATGAATACTCTAGAGATCATGGTAAACAACTCCTTGAAGACACTGATCTACCCGGTAATTTATTTTACATTTTTTTTCTTCTTCTTAATTTAGTGATCAAATCATACAATATAAATATACACTGAAACATATATAAAAACAACATAAAACTTGTTTGTCCTATATTATATTCCATAATCACACATACCATGAAAGACTTATTATACTTTCAACAGGAAACAAAATTGAACACTGTCATATTTTGTCATCCTCGTGGTATATTCTTTTGACCATGAAACAGTGCTTAATAATTACATGTTTTTATTTTATTATATTTTATTTTTGGTTTAACTCCCTTTCTTTCTTTTATTAAATTTTTTTCCTTCTCTTTTATCTTTTTCCATACTTCCTAGCTTCTTTAAACTTCAAATGTAGTGTCATACATACTGGAAAAGGACTTGAGAGGAAAAATAAAAATAATAAATAAAAAGGTAAGTGAGTAAATAAATAAGGGAAATGCTAAATATATATTTGATGATATATGGGAAATTGGGAATGTTGATTAAGGGAAAGTAGTGGTCTCATCGAAGTTGCTTAAATAGGATATTGTTGTTAATTTGTTGGCAGGTTGCAGGAAAAAGAAAAACGGCGGGAAGGATGGAAAAGATGAGTGTGGGAAGGTCTACGAATGTAGATTCTGTTCCCTCAAGTTCTGTAAATCTCAGGCTCTTGGGGGACACATGAACCGTCACCGCCAAGGCTAGCTATTCTTTTCATTTCTTCAAATTAATTTCCTTTAAAATTAAAATATATATATCCCAAAAATAAAATAATAAGGGATACTCATACTAGTTGTTAATGATTTGTCCATGAAACGTTGTCACATGTCATTTCAAAAACAAAAGTTATGAAGTACTAAAATTCTTTCTTGGTTTTGATTTGAAAGGTCTTTCTCTTATGTTGGCTTTGATTTGATGTGTATATTTGTGTTGGGTTTAATTTGGTGCAGAGAGGGAAACTGAGACGCTTAACCATGCACGTCAGCTAGTCTTCCGTAACGATCATAACCTTGCACCACAACCAGCTCCCTCTCACCTTGTAGGGTATGTATCCAATGCACCACTTTTTCCTTTAACTAATACTTTGCTCCCTCCCTCCCTTTAATTTCATCTCTACCCATATACATATACATATAGCTCCTTTATCATACAAATAAATTAGAATTTTATTAATATGTTGTGGGTTCGAACCCATACACTCGCACTCATGTCACAACGATGCTAACCACCATACTACAACATGAGGGAAAAATAGTATTCGCCATTGTGATACAAATTAATGGAGCCCTAAATCAAATGCTTTTGCTTTATTTTCAATACCAATTACTTTTAATTTTCAAGAAAAATCATAACAATAGTATTAGGCATCATGATATAAATTGATGGAGCCCTAAATCAATTCATATATGTCCATTATGGCTCATTGTTTTGTATACTTTCTATTTATAGTTCCATTTTCTTTTTCAGATGTTGTCCACCACCAATACCAACAGCAGGCTATATTCCAGCAAATAACATGGGAGATCAAACAATTCCTATGAGATTCCCAAGATATTTCTCAGGTTCATCTTCAACCCACATTCCACCACCACCACCACCACCACAACCATCTCAACCATATCTATACTCTTCACCTACACGCCCAGTGTCTTTCCCTACACATTTGATTCCTCAGCATCCAATGAATGAATATCATGTGGGTCACGTGATGAGTAGCAGCCACCACCAGCAATATCACAACGTGAACTATGTTGCGGGTGCAGGCGGTGGTGAGTCAAGTTACACTTGCATAGGTGCACCGGTTAGACAAGGTTTTATTCCAGGAAGTAGTGGTGGGAAGGATCATCATCAAGATATGGAAGGGACATTGAATTGGGGAAGGAGCTATTCAGGAGGAGGAGGACAGCAGCATCGTTTAGATAAAACTACTACTAATTCAGCAGCATTGATCAATCGGTTTCAAGATGGTTTCTAATGAGAGTGAGAGAGATTCTTTGTGATTGTGTTGATCTGTTCAATGATAACAAAATGTGACAGATGCAGGGGTGATGATGAGTCATGAGAGAGAGATATGTATTGTGGTTTGGTTTTATTTTGGTTTTTATGTTAATTTTTACTTTACTGCAACAGTAACTAAGGACACCTTTTTAGATCATTCACACGCTCAGCTACTTTGGCTTGGAGCTGTGGGATCTATGGGAATTAACAAACGACAAGTTCGATATCAACTCAAACTTTCCTATCCCCCTCGATTTTTCCATTTTAATTCTACCTTCCTTTTGCATTTTAAACATGAAGAATGCTAACTACTCTTCTTAGGACACTTTTTTTAATGAATCATATATAATTAAGATAAGCGTGTCTTTAACCATCTAAAAGTTTAAAAAAAATGCAAATTTTAATACTGAATTTCCTTTTTTCTTTCTTCTTGTATACAAGTGTTCCAAGAACATTCGTTGGCATATCCATTTTAATTCATGTGTTTGATTTTTTTTTTGTTTTTCTTAGCTTCCCTACTTGTTTGGTTTCAGATTAACACTCTTTTAGTCTCAAACTCTGATCGTGCAACAATTCCATGCATTCACACAGTAAATACATTGATGTCCCCGTTAAATCAAGATTGGACATTTTATATTTAAAACTTGATAGTATTACAGTTTTTTAAAATTTGGATTGAAATATAAACCGTCATCATCCAACGGGCCTAATGTGTCGATTGCTTGAATCAATGGAACTGAACGAAATCCAAATTCCTCACTTTACTCTCTTTATTGGAACCAAATTTGGAATTTTCTAGTTTCTCAGAATGCTTTTGGTCTCAATGTCACGACATGCTTGCACGATTAGGGAAATAAGACCGGCAGAGATGTTTAGAATCCTCATGAAGTGAGACTTGACATCCATTTTGCTGAATATATGGTGAATGTTATGCTACCTAATTTGAAAATTTTAATATGCAGAATACTTAATTATGTCATCTAGCCTTTCAGAATACTGGTAGGGAGCATATCCATATTTCCGTATTGTAAATACAGAAAAATCAAATTGGTTCACAAACAATATCTCATAATTGATATTTTGATGATAACAAAGAAAATTAACAATTTGTTTACTAGTCGTGTGTGTTTAAGTGTGTAGACTATCAAGATACTCATGTTTTCTATTTGGTAGTACAATCCTCATGTGTGTTTACATTGAATTGTTGTAAACTCGATTGTATATGGATTGTAGTAAATCTTGTACACCCCTAATTCATTTTGTTAATATTAATAAATAAAATATAAAATAAAGCTCATGTTCTAAATGCTTTTAACATCAATTTAACATAAAAAAAAACAATAAATGTAAAAAAAACAATAAAATAGAGGCGAGTTGGATGGGTCACAGTAGACCACAACAATTTTGACAAAAGAAAGTTATACTATTAAACTCTAATAACAAAATCAGAGTGTCATACGTGATTTTATGAAACTCGTTGTTCATCTAAAAATACATAATGTATATATAATTATGAATTTATCATGTTTTTTTTTAAGTATGAAACATAGTTGTACTATGAAAATAACTATTTTTTTAAAAGGCCTTGAAATATAGTTATGTTCTATCTTTTATACTATATTTTTTTTTTAAAACTTAGTATCTGATCCATGGATCGAATAATTCGAAAGGATCAATCCCATTGTCTACTTGCGGGGCCCCATTTAAAGCCAGAGTGAGCTTTGTATAGAATTGTTCATCAAAATTGGCAATAGAGAGAATCGAACTTGAGACCTAAAGAGGAGCACACTCCAAAATCATAAGTCAACCACTAGGTCAATCCCAAATGAGTTTTTATACTATATGTTTATTCACATCCGTTTTGCTCATGAAAAAACTTAAATTGTTTTGATCCAATACTTGGTGCAATTAATATTGTAGGTATTGTGTCGCACAATTTCATTTGGTTTGAGAGTTCAATCTCGTTAGGATTTCTTTATATGCATATGTTTAATATTACGGTGAATAATCCAGAATCAAAGTGATCCACTGTCAAAAGTTACACTTTATAACTTCTTCATAATCACAGTGGATCACCGTGATTCAAACAAGTAAGGATCCTCTCAATTTCTTCAAAATAAATGGTTATGTCGCTTAGAGAGAGATAAACAAAAAAATATATGAATCTTACCATGCTCCATTTTTTGTGTCTTTATCTCTTCAAATTGAAGAAATTAGAGAATCTTAAATGGTGCTAACTCGATTTTGACACACTTTTGATACTAATGAATTGAGATTCTTTCCATTTACTAGACATTATCATTTTGAAGATAGATAATGTCTATTAAATGAAGATGATCACAACTCCAACTCGACACCAACCATACTAAATCTAGTGATATTATAAATTTAAAATTTTGGAAAATACTTGATTAACTTTAAGTTTCGGTAACATTAGTGATTTTTAGTATATTTAATTGATTGATGAATTATTAAAATAAATTAGTTTAATAAAACAAAATGATTGATTAAAAGAAAGATAGAGACAAAGTCACTTAAGCTTTGTTTGTGAGCTTGGATAGAAAGGGAAAGGAGGGTTTGAAGAAAGAAAAAGAAAAAAAAAGTAAGTGGAAGAAATAGAGAACATGGAGAGGAGAGGACTTTGAGTGGTTTATTTTTCTTCAATAAATAAAATCCTCCCCCAAATGGGAAATGAAAAATTGTATTAGAAGAGAGTTTTAGAAGGTTTGAAATGGTTTATATGAATTCTTCAAATATAATCTTTGTTGTTATAATATTTTTAAAATTAAAAATATATTAATCATAAGTATTAATTTATTACTCTCTAAATAAACTCTTTCAAAAAATGTAAATGATTTCTCAATTTTCCTCTATATTTCTCATCTCCAAAATCTTTCATTCCCTTCCCCTCCAAACTCTCAAACAAACTTCAAGTAAAATGCCAAAATTTTAAGTGCTGGCTTAATAGATAGCTAACCTCACTGCGAGAAAAGGACTTTTAAAGTCATTACTTATACGTACCTATACTTAGGTAGCTCTAGCTAGCTGAAGTGATTAGATAGAACCCAAAGTTACTGAGACATATTTCAGGCGGCTAAGAAGCGTAGGCTTGAATTATAGACTTAATCCATTTTTGGGCAAGCCACGGGCATGCATGAATGTGGGGACAGATATTAGGGTTTCCAGGTGCTTAAAAGTGCAAAAACTGGTGCATAAAACGAACATAATATAGCTAGTAGTATTAATTAGCCATGTACTTAGGAACTACAAGACAAAAAGATACGAACAAGATTGATATCGGAGATTGTTATTATCGAAGAGTACCTAGCTAGCAATGAGATGAGACCTAAGCTACCAAATGCGAATGTGATCTTGAGATTTTAATGAGTAGCTAGTTTCAGCTGAGAGTATCCATGCAAGATGTCGTGCGACCATTTTGGTTTCAAACCAGGTATGCGTTAATTTGTCCATTAACGGAGCTACCACTTGGTTGGGCCCCATCCAAATTTTGCATTCACATTTGAGAACCAAAAAGTGAGACGAGTGATTGACATCTCAAATGTTTCTTGTATTCATTTACTTTTTCCCACTTGTACTCCACTCCCCTTTGAGGGTCAACCTTATAAGAGAAAGAGAAGTGCTAGTATTACTCGTACTTTGTTTGTGTGTATATATGGGTCATGTCAACAAAGTGTTTAAAAGATTCTAATTAGAAAGATTAAATATAGAATTGCATATTGAAAATAACAATTTTTGAATCTTTCTAAAATATATGGTTCAAAAATATAGGGCTTTCTAAAATATATTTAACCCTAAAAAGTATTCTTAGATATGTCTTAAAATATAAGTTTGACAAAATATAATATTGTGAAATGTTACTCCCTCCGTTTTTAAATATAAGCAAATTTTACTTTTTAGGTTCATTCAATTAATAATATATGTAGTCCATGTTATGAACTACATACATCATTAATTGAATGTACCTAAAAAATAAAATTTGCTTATATTTAGAAACGGAAGGAGTACTTTCTAATTTCTCAAGAAAACAAATTAATTTTGTTGTTCATCATTTAGCAAGAGCGTCAAAATTAAATTAATTAAAGGGGTGATTTTTATAACGACATAACGTTGAATATGATATAGTTTGTTGCTGTCGAATATTTTTGGCGGTGGTCGAGGTTCGAACCCCGTACCTTACATATTTTATGCATTGTCCATATCAACTGAACTAAACTCACGAGGACTGTTGTTGATATAGTTAGTTAAGTTTTGCTTATATTTAAAATCACAAAATAATCCTTTATTTTAACCCTTATTTTTACCCCAAAAAAGAAGATAAATCGATATAATAGAAGAAAAAAGAGAGAAAGGGGGAGCACCAAAGATACTCTGATATAAAATACAAGAAAACAGAACCGAGTTACAATCATCAAACACTTGATTTACAAAACCTAAGCCTAATTGATACAAAAAGGGATTGGTACACCATTCTTAATGCATAGAAATATCTCTTTTCCCCTTGTTTGGAAATCATCTTCAAGACAAGACTTTGGTATAATCTACTATAGATCTAATACACAATAATACTTTTTGAGCAAATACAAAATATTTACTATCCCGAAATGACCCGCAGTGCATAGTATCAAATTGGAGCACTAATGACTAAATTTAGTAAGTGCACCAAACAATAAAGATTGTCATTCGATAATGCAACTAGTTAAACTTATTAAAAACGGTAAATAACATGTAAGTTTGATTTGATTGCGCAAAATAGGTGGTTTTATTGTTGAAAAGTAAAGGGTTTTGATTCAAAATTTTAGTGGCAATCTAGATTCTTTGAACCCCTCTATCTCTTTATTGGGATTAATGCAAACAATATCAGTTATGAAATGAGGGCTCTTATTCAAGTGGTTAGTTCGGTGGAATCAAAGTGTCCCTCTAGATGTCATGTTGTTCCTCAATCAACCTAAAGGTCATGTGTTTGAGTGTGTGACAAAAAAAAGTCATGTGTCACATTATAGTTGAGCAATGCAATGTGACATTCTCGCCACAATGACACATAAGTGAGATCAGAATTTTTAACTTGCTGACATGACATACATTTATTATAATTTTTTTTTTAAAATTGTCTAACACAACCTATCTACCATTAATCAATGTTTTTTTTATTGCAGTTATAGTTTTTATTGATTGTTTTTGACCCCTTCACTTTTAATTTCTAGATGGAATTTTAAAGTGTTGAGTATATATTTTATTAAATTTTAGTATTGGAATTTTATGATTTTTTTTTAATGTTCAAGATATATATATATATATATATATATATATAGGTGTATTCATTAAATCATTTTCTTCAAAACTTAAAGTTTTTTTTTTCACGGTCCACCCGATTTGTTAATAACAAGGCTAATTTGGTTTCGGTTTGTTGTTAAAAATAGTTTTTTAGAGGGTTAAAAATAGGAGTTAAGATTCTCTCCATTTTAACTTAAAATAGTTAATAATGGTAGAACCCATTTAATGATAGGACCCATCATCTATTTTTTTTTTCATCTCTTTTCTAATGACAATTTCCATTTCTTTTTATAAATGAAGAGGATTTCAACTCAGGGGTTGTACACTCGATCCAAATTAAATAAGACAATTGATTAATTTGAATATTGAGTTTTGTCAAATTGACCTAACCCAACCGGCAATCACCCCTGCCCTTGGCATTTGTTTTTGGTACAGTTAGGATATTATCATTCATCACTCACACCCTACCAATCCAATTGTTTTTACTGGTTTGGTCTTGTTCACTTCTGTCCTTATCAGTTCCCCTGCAAACCTACGTTACATCTTTGTCACACACTCAAACACATGCTCTCTCTCTATCTCACTTTTTCTTTCAGATCATAGTGAATAAATGTACGGCTAAGTGTGCCTCTCACCACCACAGAATTGTTTGCTGAAGTTTCATGCATAGGTACTGTGTGACTTTTGTGAATGAGACGACTGAAATTGTATTGCATGAGAGAGGGATGAGGTTAAGAACTGTGATTAAACGCTGAGACTATATAATATATACTAATACGATATATAAACAATACAAAAGCTGAGAAAATCTCAACTATCTGAGAAAATCTCTGCCTGCAAGAAAAGGGAGAGTAATAAGTGGTAAATAGATGATGCATGATGTAGATGTAATAGAATAGATATATAGGTAACAGTAGCATATAAAGTTGTATAATAGGGCAATAGGGTTCTTATGTGAATTAACCTAGGGGTCTTAGGGTTCAGCCTGATGAGTCTGAAGAGGGTTCAACCCTTTAGCTAGCTTGTGTTGTGTTGTGACTATTCAGTACTAGAGTAGAGTGTAATGGTGTCCGGGAATGCCAACCAACAAGAATGTTTTGGTTCGTTTTCTGACTCACAATTGGTGTGACTGTGTTGCCCTGCCACCCTAACCTCTTTTGGTGCTCTCTTAACCAATCATGTTTCCCCCTGCCTCTCCATTTCAATTACTACTGCATCTGCATGCCTGTATTTCTTTTCTTTATTTGTCCTCTTTTTACTTTCACATTTTAAAAATCTTTGGAGGGCGGAGGCAATATGGAGAAATGAAATTTGAGGCAATATCTTTTTCTTTTTAAAGATGAGGCAATATCTTATTTATCATCAGACAGAATAATAACTTGATTTTTAAAAGATACGGTGAACTATGCTAGATGGACCCTTACACTAATAACCCCTTAAGCAAGAGAGCTCTACACTCAAAAAACTACTATCTTTCTCTGCTACCAAACCAAGTGCTAAACTTCTTGTGTACACAGAATTATTATTGTGATAATAAAGTTAAAACTAAATTGGCATTGTCATTTGCAAACTATCCAAGGAAATTAGAATGGGATTAATAGTAATAAGGTTACTTAATCCTCAACGGATGATCATTGATCATAGTAGTTTCTGAGTTGTTTCAATTATGCAAAACAACACAGATGACTGTTAAACATCTAAATTAGATCATGCACTTCAAGTTAAATAATATATGACTGATGGTAAAACATGGAACGTCATGAAACAATCTTGCATCGAGCCCATCGTAGGCACGTAAAAAGACGCATAATGAATCGATTTAACAAGGTTGCTTTCTCCTTCGCTCAGACAATCTTTCCCCTAGAGTTGATCTTAGCTTTGTAGGTGGCTATTGCTACCAACAGAGAATTTGGCTTTTAACGTTTGTTGCTTTAACAAAAACAATCCAAGCACATCACAGTTCTGTTGTGCTCACCCCATGTCAGGATTTACAAGGTGCAGCACCCAAATTGTTCAAACGATATAACCATTATAAAAATAAATACACATACTTGCATCAACATCTTTCACTTCATCATGCACGATAATATATTAATATACATGTATCGATTATAGAATGTACAGTAAATACTGCAGTAAGTTCTTAACGATGTTCCAACCTTGAGATACCAAGCAAAGTTCATCGATTTAGAGAACTATGAAGATTCACCTTCCAGCTTCAATGATCCAAAGTCACTATGTGCAAGTGAAGCAGCAGCACGAGCAGCTGCAGTTGCACGATTTGCAGAAGCTATGGCGGCTCGAGCCTTCTCCAATATATCAGAGGATTGAAATATAGTCTCAGTTTTAGTATCATTGAATTGGACGTCGTTATTTTTGTGTGACTGCTCAATTTCATTAGTGTTCAACCAAGAATTATTGTTAGAAGGAATAGAAGCTTCAAGGTGTTCATATTGTTGTTTATCATGTGTAGATTTGATAGACTGTTCCGTATTACAAGCTGACAAATTATTGGAATTGTTTTTGTTGGGAGCATGAGAAAGTGCAGCTCCAACACCAACTTGCTTTGCACCACCCTGAAGGTAATATGAAAAAATCATAATGAAAATCAAGAAAGACAGGGTGAATTCCTTACACTACAGTTGAGAAGTAAACAGCAAACTACAATGAAGTTTATTGGACACATAAATGTATCAATGGAGCCCATAAACAGAGTAAACCAGCGATTGACATGCTACAGGTAAAATACAAACCACCAGAATCAAGTAGTGAGAACAGGTTGAATGCAAAATTACTATAATCATGTTGTATGAAAAGGAAATCACCAATCTATCAACTAAACAAGCTACATTCAAGAAAACAAGGAACATGATATTAAATGACATAGTGGAGTAAAAGAAACACATTAAGATGCATGGAAAATTGTTGAAAAACCAATGAATTAGGCCTAACTCAAATTCTAAGATGGTATTGAAGTTTATCCAAGATCCATCAGATCACCTGCTATCGAACCACTTGCATCAGGCTCCAGATATCCAGTCTTGGTGTGAGGGGTGTGTGTTAAGAGTCTCACACTGGATGAGATACAGAACTTGGTTGTAAGTGGTGAGTAGTCCTCACCATACAAGCTAGTTTTATAGGGGTTGAGCAAGACCCAACTCAAACTCTAAGTAAAAAGTCCTGCAGATATACAAGGATATTTGAGAAAAATACCCACACAGCTAGTCACTTATTAATGTCCGTGGTAGAATTGTCACATCAAGAGGACTGAGATATGAAAACATGGTTATAAGTGGTGAGTAATCTCCAATTGACAAGCTAGTTTTATAGGGGATTGAGCTAGACCCAACCCAAATTCTAAGAAAAATCCCTGCAGATACAAGAGGAAATTTGAGAAAAATACTCTCCACAGCTAGAGTCACTTCTCAGTGCTCGTGGTAGAACCGACACATCATGAGGCAAGGAGTATAAGGTAAGGATGAAATTTGCAATAATATCCGGTGACAGAATCAAGGATGAAGGTGGTCGCGGGAACATTAGAGTTACACAAGCAAGATCTTACATGCCAACTACCATTGATGATAGATGCAAGATATCATAAGGATCTAGTAGTGAAAAACACAAATTTAACAGCGAAGGAAGAATTAGTCAGAGATTCATTGATGAGATTACCAGTAGATCTTCATGATTTTTCCTAAATTCTGCTGCAGTTTTAGAAGAATCCCATGCTAGATTGTATTCTTCTGCAATATCTGTCAAGACCTTGAGTTTTATCTCACCAGATGGAGCACTAACTGAAAGTTTTTCAATTATCTGCAATAATAATATCAAAAAATATATACTAGTGACAGTAAGCAATAGTTCAATTGTTGATATCCAGTGCAAATTGTTTGGTGTTTTTCAATGAGAAACCATAACTAAAGATAACTCACAGTGCGGTTCACGCCTGAATCAGGACGAAGTTCAGATATTGCAGTGACAAATTCTTTCCCATATTTAGTAGTAAACAAGTTCTTGATGTGCAATAAGTCTGGTATATCAGAACACCTAGGAGCAGCAAAAATTATACTTGCAATGGCTTCTCGCAATTCCGACGGGCATTCCCTATTATGTAGAAAATGAAGGCTTAGAGTTTGATTAGTAAAACAGTTTGCTCTAAATTGTACAAAAAAACAATAAGTGACTGTTTGAAAACTCACTAAGTACTGCATATAAATATTCTCAGCACTAAAATGATTTACCGTAGCATACTATAAAATTATAAATACTTCCCAAGTTTGAAATAAGTGAAAAAGTGCTGAAAAAAATTCAATGAATGGGAATTCACTAAATGCCTTTTGTAGCAATAAAAATCATTTCAAACATCATATATTCAATATTGCAGCTGGAGTGGCACGTCTTTCAGTGTAGCCAACGTCAACATACACAGACAACATAAAACACGAACAACTTTATGGGTGCATATGTGCACCGAGGTACAACACATGCAAAACAGCATAGGATAATATATTGTTTGGGCGCTCAATACTAAGTAACAAAATAAGAATTTAAGGTTTGGTCCTACGGCTCATCCAAGGTAGTCAAAATCACGAGGTCACGTAGGATTGTAAGATCCTGCAATCCATGACCACGGTAACATGCTGCGATGCAGGCAAGTTATGGTAGGATTGTTTCGGTAGGATTGTTGTTGTGGTCGAGATCGCGAGTTATGGTAGGATTGTTGTGTTGGCCATCCGTTTCGAAATGACCCTTGTTAAAACGAGAAGGATTTTGCGAAAACCCTGGGCTTTTTAAACGCATGAACAGCAAAAAATCCTAACTGTGTCATTCTCCCGTTGTCCTTTATGCCCTGTTCTCTCCTCCTCCCCTCTACGTTGTTCTCTCCAACCCTTGTTTTCTTTCACAAGGCACAGTAATTTCCCCTGTTTTCATTGTGGTGTAGATGTCTAGACTTATAGTTTCTAGATCAGAATATGTCTTTTGAGGAGTTGCTTACGAACTTAGTCTTGGTTGTTATGAACTTATTGAATGATGGTTATGAATTTTTAAGTAACTTATTTTAATGTTGTAAGGTTATTTTGTTCATCTGTGATGGTTTTTATTCTTATATATATTTGTATGTAAATATCTATAATTACAATTTTGCCCATTGGTAGAATCTTATGAGTCGTGTTACGATCTTCGAGTTATGATCTTTCACCCCCTTCCAATCATATGTAGGATCTCGACAACTCGTGTTTGACTACACTGACCTCATCTCTAAGGGTCTGCTATGATTGGCTTATGTGAGTTTATCTAGTGGCATAAGTTTTGTCAGGGCCAGCCTAAGGGCCAAACAACCCAAGCAAGGGCTTTAGGCCTCAAAAACTTTGGTGAAAAAAAAGGCCTCTAAAGAATTAATTTGGTTATAAGTATATTATATGACAGATGAATTACAGACATTTGCATAGCTTAACTGATTACCAAAAAGGCCTCAATGTCATGAATTCAAATTTTGGTCTTAACAAAATTGATTTTATATAAATATTATGTTTAAAAAAATATTTTTAAAGGCCACATTAAAATTTTTGCTTTAGGCCGTTTAATCTGTTGGGCCGGCCTTGAGTTTGTGAGATTGTTTGGGAGAACTTATGAAAACAGCTTATGACAATTTTAAAAAAGCTTTTTTCAGCTTATTTTCATAAGTTCTCTAATATAGCTTATAAAAACAACTTAAAGCAAATACAAAAATAAAAAAAGTTAACTTTAATTTATCCTTTGCTATATAAATAGCTTATGTGAGCTTATACATAAGCGCTTGTGCTATAAGCTGCAAATAAGCTTTTTTATCCAAACAGGCCCTAAATCTATTCTGCCTATGTCCATTTAAAAAATCAAACTTGTACAAAAACCTTCTGTTTCATACTTTTTCCCAATTCCTCACTTTTTATCACATCAAATGGACCATACTCAAGTACACATAAATTTCGTTTTTTCTCCCTCAAGATTTTATCTAAATCAATTTCTATGAATCAAGCTTAAAACCTTAATGTTTTACACCATTTAAATTCAGAAACATTAATTTTACACTTTTGTACCCTCATGAAGATTCAGAAATAATGTACTCGCAAATACTTTAGTTTGAACTGAAAATAAAGAGGTCACTTGCCATTCTGTACTGATTTGTAGAGTCACTTGTGCAAGATTGTGAAGCATGGAGATACAGAAAGTGATCACTCTGTTTCATATTTTTCCAAAATTGCATTGAAAACTTTACCAAGCTATAATTAGAATGCAACAGAAATATGTGGATATAATAAAAAACAAAAATGCGATTTGCATGAGTACTGAATTTCAAGTATGTTAATCAACAAAACAAGACACAAAATGTCCAATAAGAACAAACATTTAAGAGCTATGGACTTACTTCTGACTCTCAATTATAGGTACACGTGCAAGGACGAACTCGCAGAATAACTCCAAAATTTCATATGCAGCCCATATATTTTGTTCTCGAATGATATGCTCCACCTAATTAAAACAACGCAATTCACAAACATGAATCAGTAAAAGTGCAAGAAAGTAGCAGTAATTAACTAAAAGATTTGAAGGATTACACGAATTCTTGCAATTGGTTCTTGGCCAGCCTGCAAAAATTGGGAAATCTCCTTGCGCATTTGTTTGAGTTGAACATCTCGCTTGTTTTGTAGCAACTTCATGCGTGAAATTGCGAGGTTTAGGCATGTTTTACTAGCAAAGACAAAGAATAAAAAATAAAAAAATAAAAAAACAGATTTAGTACAAGATACACATTGAAAAAGAATCTAAAGAATAATCTGTAAAAAAAACATTTGCTCATTTCCAAAGTATAATAGTAAGATCCAATAACACAAAATCTGAATATACATACTGAATTTGAATAAACCTAAAACAAAATTAAAGATTGAGAAATCAGAATTGAAATTTAATTTTGATACAATCAAGAAGCATGTGTAATTTGGTACTAATTCAGAAATCGAATAATAGTAAAACACAGATGAAAAAGAAAAATCACCGACCATCGAGTAGAAAAAACGCCTCTACTAAAGAGTTGATTAAGAAGTGACATGATGATTGATGATAGGATACTACCACAGTCTCGACGGAACAAATGCTTCCTCAGATCAGATCACCTTCTTTTTTGTCATAACATAACGACAAAAGTTTAAATTAATATTTAATATTTAAATAGATTGGTCTAACCTCTTAAGGGACTTAGACCTCTTAAACATGTGGTCATGACTCGGACTCGATTCTTGATTTATGTATGAAAAGAATTCGATAGAGATGGGAGAATCACATTTTATGCGTCCAACAAATTTGATGCAAGTTAACCATCGATAAATGTCGAATAAAACTTTATATCAATATCATAGTAAATAAAAAAATAGACACCTTTTTAAAAGAAATTTATTAAATCTTGTCTTTCAAGATTCGAATTTTGATTTATCATAAGTGCTTAATTTTATTTTAGTTTAAATACACTTTTAATTTCTCTATATTAAAAAATGGATAATTATGGGTTGACATAATTTTTTTTCCTATGCCATACTATGTGACGTTTTTATTTTTTATTTCCCTTCCCTTTTGAAATTAACTTTTTTCTTACAAAATTTAAAGTTTTATTCCTTCTATTTTAAAAATTAACTTTTTGATCCCTTACTTCAATCTTAGGAAATTAGTCCAACGCCTCAATTTGATGCTACTTTTGAAATGGAGAATGTTATTTAGTATTTGATATTGCCCCCTTAAAAAAAATTGATATTGCAATTGTAAAAAAAAAAAAAAGGTATTTGATATTGTATTTGAGGGGTGAAGATAATGGAGAGGATCTTCACCCGTATTTGAGTCATCTTTTCTTTCTCAATCACTTTTGAGTCAGCTTCAATACATATAACATACACATTTTGATAATGCAAATTTTTCCCAATTATGGACAGATGAAATTCTTTCATCAGGTTCTTCAATATCTTTGTCTTTGCTAGACATTTCTCATATAGAAATTGGCTTATCAACAAATCTGTCACCTTGTATACTGCTCCATGAAGTATCAAGAATGGAGCTCAAACCTGAAATTATATATGACTATTATAGAATGCAAAAAACACAGTTATAGGATTAGAGAAATCCTCCTATAGAAAGGGAGCAAATGCAAAAAAATTACCTTCTCTAACTGTGACGCAATATCTTGAGTGGCACTTAAGAGTTCCATGCCAGTTCTTAATAGCGTTTGATCATCATAAGAAATAACATTGTAAACTGCCTATATAACATGGTATAGAGTGCAAATTTTCAAGAAAATGTTTTTCATCCAACTTTTTGTATGATCACATCAAATTAAATTACCAACTGATTTTCTTTTGCCATGTTATCTAAAAATCAGCTCAGATAGATCCTTGTATGGAAATAGTTTTGCCTTTGGCATCATTTAGATAAAAGAGTTAAGTTAACACCTTCAAAATTGTAGTTGGTGGTAACATGCCTTCTGAAATCTTAGCACCAAATAAGAACAACGGCTTCATCCCATTCATTACAAATATAAATATGCCAAATATCTCAAACTTGCAAAATAGATACTAGTTTTTGAGGAATATTTTCTAGCTTTCAAGAAAATGGAATTCATCCTTTGATGTCAAACATATTTTTAAGATTACAATAACAATTCAGTTTTCTCGAACTGTGCAATGAATTAGAGCTTGAACACTTTAGTAATGAAACAAGGATAATCAACAAGTAGTTACTTCGTTAGCAGCAAAATTGATTAATGTTAGAATAAGTACTTTGTTACCAGAACACACTAGTATAATGCTTTCACGATATTAAATGACATTCATTTAAGATATTTGACGTTCAAATTATTATTTTTTTTGAAGAAAAATAAAAATTATCTCATCTTTTATTTACCTTTTTTGCATTTTACATATTTCTCTTTCGTACACACTCTAACATCATACTCTTTCGTACACACTCGCTTATTCCTCATTTATTTATTCAACTCTTCATTGATTGATTCTATGCTTTGGTATTATTTTTTATTTTTATTTTTGAATTTTTCCTTTATATATTTTTTAAACAAATTGTGGATTTGGATTTATCTTTTTGTGAAAAAAGTGGCTTTTTGAAAATATAGTAAAAAATATGTTAAGGGTGTTCTGAACTTTATTTTCTAAATAATATTGAACCTAGTTCTTTTTTTCAACCAGGATTCAAGTTTTGATTCAACATAACCATCCCCCAATTTGTCCTTAGTTTTATTTTTATTAACAAAAGTATGGATCATCGATCGCAAAATGTTTTTCATAATTTTATTTTTATTTAATATTTTTGAGCAAACCCCAACCCAAAAAACTAGTGTGTATTAGGTGGGAGTGTGGAACAGTCTCATCAGTAGGGGTGGGCAAAAATATCCAAAAACTGAACCGAACCAAACTAAAATTAACTGAACCATTACATTGGTTATTGAACCGAACCGTTATTTTAAAAACAGTTCATTAACTGAACCGAACGGTTAACCGAACCGAACCAAACTCAATTATCTGAACCGAACCAATAGTATTGAGCTCCTGAGTATGCAAGAGTGGAATGTTGAATGAAAGAAGTGATGGGAGTGTGGAACAGTCTCATCAGTCATCACTTAGGCATAGCATTATACCACCCTCGCATTAGAAATGAGAGCCATAGACTTGATACAAAAGAGAAGAATCAAACTATGTTCATAGATCAATTATCAGCAAAATGAGGGAAGAGTTTATATACTACTAAGGAAGCAAAGGAATTGCAATAAACTAGCAAACAGAATTAGGATCTGTATAAACAGAATTGAAACTAATTAATCCCATCAACTAATCGTGCCTCTTATATATTTAATACACTCTGCAAGGACCACATTCACGACAGCTTTCACTCTATCGACGTGAACTTGGTGCTAGCCATCTCCCCTTTTGCAACTTCATCCATCTACCGGTATTCAGTGGTGAGCCATGATCTAGCTTATAAGTAGCTTTTTCGTAGCTCAATTCTCAACGAAAGCACCAATATAAGGTACTGCTTATTGGTGGTATAATTGTACAAAGAAAGGAAAGAGGAAATTCAGTAGAAGAGAATAAAGACTATGCCTAAACTGCTATAAAAAGTAAAAACTAGACTTTCTTCATATTCATCTTGTTCATTATTACATTCACCAATTTCCTACTGCTACAAGTTAAACTAATAGAAATTGATATATTCACGACACTCTAACAAACTAACAAATGTTGCGTCATAAAAAAAACTAACAAGTGACTCATCATAATGAGATATATCTACGTACTTCTAAGTTCTTAAGTCACTTTGGACCTAAGTTTTATTTTTCTTGGGCTCATCTTGGGTCATGACATGTATACAATTGAAATTTGAAATTGATATGTGCACTTCACTACCATAATAAAATTCAGAATTATATTCTATCAACCTCAATTATCTTGAGCACCTAATGTCTAGCCATGAGATGATGTCATTATGGACAGAAGAAATTCTTTCATCAGGTTCACCTTCCAAAATGCCATGGTAACCTCCTTCATAGATCTTTAGTGTCTTGTCTTTGCTAGATGCTTTCTCGTAAAGAAACTGGCTCACCAATGGATCTGTCACCTTATCTTCTGCTCCATGAAGTATCAATAATGGAGCTGAAACCTGAAATTATATATGACAATGATTGCATGCAAAAAACATAGCTATAGTATAGGAGAAATCAAACTATCCAAGTAACAGAAAGTGAGCAAATGCAAAAAGTTTACCTTCTCCAACTGTGACTCAATATCTTGAGTGGCACTTAAGAGTTCCATGCCAGTTCTTAATCGTGTTTGATCATCGTAAGAAATAACATTGTAAACTGCCTGTAAAAGAAAGAACCAACCATGGTAAATTTGGTATAGAGTTCAAAATTTCAAGGACATGTTTATTTGAATGATCACCACAAATTAAATTGCCAACCAATTTTCTCTTGCCGGGTTCTCGGAAAATAAGTTCAGATAGATCCTTGTATGGAAATAGTTTTGCCTTCGGCATCATTTTAGACAAGAGTGTTAACACCTTCAAAATTGTAGTTGGCGGTAACATGCCTTCTGAAATCTTGGCATCCAAACAAGAACAACAAATCAGGCTTCATCCAACAGATATGCTAATACAACTAAGAAAGTCCATTCGTCAGATGATGGATAGTTTCATTTTCCCATATAAATTGGTCTTGGATTCTTTCCAATGTTGGTTTGGACAAAAATTGCTTAATAACATGTTTTTTAATGCATGTATTGATGCTTGCAGTTCATTGAAAATTTAAAGATGCCAAATATTGAATCTCAAACTTGCAAAAGAATACTGGTTGAGGGATTCTTTCTAACTTTAAAAAAAAATGAAATTGAACCTTAGATGTCAAAGAAATTACAAGAGTGGAATAACAATTCAGTTTTCTCAAATTGTGCAATGAAAGTAACATAATGAAACAACAACATCAAATGCAACACAGAGGAATGGACATACCTTACACATTGGAGCTACAAGGATGACCCCGTCCCAATCATTTGGTTCCTTCAAATGAGCTTTAAGAGCAATTGCTCCACCCATTGACTGTCCGAATATAAATTGTGGCAAATCCTTCACCTCTGGTCTAGCTGTCAATATAAATACATTGAAATGCAATCAGCAAGTAGTTATTCAGTTAGCAGCAAAATTAATTTCTGCTAGAGTAAGTAGTTAGTTAACAAAATACAGTATAATGCTCTATGTATATCAGAAGTGTCGTGTCAAATGTGCTAATGCAAGCTTAAAAATACAGTCGCAGAGAGAATGAAAATCCTATACTAAAAAATCAATGATGGAAAAAAGCAGCATACGTGTTTTTCCTCCATCCTTTTTAAACTAACCTTCATTTTCTCCATTTTCCTTGTAGTTTTTTACACATCATGGTCGACAAAAGTACTTATTTTTCAAATAGATTGCAACAACAATCACGGTAATATCACGATTGCTAAAATAAAAGGTCATACCTTTAATTTTTGTATGGAATTCTATAACATCTTCGACTAAATCATCAAAACTTGGTATATAACCATGTAATCCTTCAGATAAACCAAAACCTGGAAAATCCATTGCATAAACACCAAATCCAGAAGCAGCTAAAATCCTTGCAATACCTGAACAATTATTCAAATCAATCATCTATCCTCAAAATTGATAACTCTCTAGCTCTGTTACAAAGACAAACCTTCAAAAAAGAAAGTGCAAGTACTGCCATATCCATGACAGAAAAACAAAGCCCCTTTGATTGGAACTCCATGTTCTGGCATCCAGCTTTTGCAGAAAATCTCCAATCCCCTTGAATTCCTTTCATACCACTGATAACCAAAATTAACGTATTGATGTCATTATTCACATAACACATTTCACAATTTAGGGTATGTTTGGATTAATTTACTTTTTAACCCTTAATGTACTACTTGATGTAACAATTCTCTCATAGTAAATATTATTTCCATTTCACTTTTCTACATTTTTCTCTCAACTATGAATTCTATCAAGAATTGTAAACATTTGTCTATCTGAAATAAAACAGTCTCATAAGTGTTTAATTAAGGAGATAAGTTCATATAAGTCAATCTAAGGAGATTATCTATCTTTAATTATAATGCTATAAACACTTAATTCGGTTGTTTATCCAAGCATGCCATAATATACTCATCATGATCGTGCAACAAAAAGCATTTAAAAAAAGAATAAAAACTTACTTCTTGAGTTATGGTCCCAGCAGGTGCAGTCTATTATAGTATATTCCATTGGAATGAAAAACAAAGAAAGAAAGAGATTATAACATAAGTGATATGAAATGAAAAAAGTGTTAGCTAATTAAATGAATTACCTTGAATAAGATATGATCAAGTTGCTGATGCACATGAGTGAAGGCTTGTCGAACATGTCTACGAGAAGGTGCATGATCAAGGTTAAGAGAAGCTATGGAATTCAACTCATCGCTGATACCTTCAATGGTTGACTTTTTCTTTTTCTTTGCATTCACTCTCAGTGTTGTTTTTGTATTTGATATTGGATTATGGTGTAAGGGTAAAGGGAAGTGGTTTTGTGATCCAAATCGGAGTGTCGTTGTCATAGATAGCTCCATGGTTACTGAGCTTGGTTGAGTTTGAACAGGGCACGTGGTGCTTTTTGTTTTTGTTTTGAACGATGTTGAGTTGAACAAACTACTATACAAACGACTTCAATCAACGTGTAATTTACGGTGTTGTCAACACACGTTTTTGAATTTTGACTCTTTGACGGTCAACCACATGACAACGGATGTCATAAATTCATACATTGGTAGTCAATGAAAATTTGTACCAGATTTTAATTGTGATAATTTGCATCTTACTCACTCCGTCCAAAATTATATTTCGTTTTAAAAAAAAAATTATTTCAAATTATAAGTTGTTTTATAATGAAACAATTTTGCAACACTGCTGTTTTAAAATATCTTGTAGAATCAATTGGTCCCCCTTTCATTTATCTTTTTCATATAGTTTACTAAAGATAATTTTGTAAAACAATTGATAATATCTCTTTCAGACAAACATACTTAGTATCTTACACCATAGTAAAAATTCTCTTTTGATGATATAAGGACGAACTTTTATATATATTTTTTGGATTACAAGAGGACCGAAATCCAATAAAGAAACAACTAAAACTTAATTAAATACGAAGTAACGACTCCTCTTTAATAAGTTAAAACTGAAAACTCGGTTTGACTAGACGATTTTTTTTTTGCATCAATGTCCAAGTAGCCACCACACTACATTTGCCGGATCGTTGATCGAACTCACCACGATGTTCGAATCAACATGGAGCTCCACTTTCTTGAAACCACGATCCCACGCCATTAGTGTTGCATTTTATCCATTAAATTTACGTTTTTTTTAAGGGTAAATGGAAATTCATTCATTAAAGGATAATTCCAACATGATTACAATGAAAATGATACAACAGCTTTTGGATAGTCTCCATATGCTTAAAGAAAATTTCTAGAGTAAATAGGCAATTACCCCTCTGAAATTGTAAGTTTCGTCAATTACTCTCTGAAATTAACAAAACTTCAATTGCCCTCCTGAAATTGCACAACGTTAATCAATTTACCTCCTCCGTCAAATTCTTCTGTTAGTCAACATGACGTTTTGCAAATACCCCCTGAAGTTTTGCAATTATGTACGAAATGCCCCCCGATCTTGAAAATTTATATATTTTTTTCTTTTAGTGTCTTTTTACTTTTAAAAAGACTATTTAATTTGAGGGACAAAAAACACACATATTTTCCTCTACTTCACGTTTATGATACGGCACTGGAAGTGTTTTTTTGGATGACATTTTGTGGTTTTTTGAATTTGTACATCAAAGGCCTTAAAAATGGCCTGACATTCATTTTAGGGAATTACACTATACCCACTTAATATTCTCATAAGCTCATGATAATTTACTTGATTATTCTTGGATAATTTCAATTGCTATCACTAAAATTTTGCTCTTAAATTAATTTTTGTGGAGTATACTCTGCAAACTTAATTGTGTCAAATGAACTTAAAGTGAACTCTGTTTACAGATATTAAAGTGGACCTCGTCATTGTCACCTCACTCTCCTGATTTAATATTAAAATATTTACTATGAATTAAGAACTAATTTACACCGATAATGTATGTTAAAAGTGTTTGAAGTCGATTTAAATCAAAACTGCAAACTGGTTCAAAGTAATTGAATACTCCATGAAAATGAATATTATTGAATGTTCTTTTGTAAAAACTACTCTCCGATTTAAATGTTAATGTGTGTTTTTGCCCCTCAAACTAAATAGTCTCTTTAAAAGTAAAAAGACACAAAAAGAAAAAAAATATATAAATTTTCAAGTTCGGGAGGCATTTTGCACATAAGTGGAAAATTTTAAGGGGGTATTTGCAAAACGTCATGTTGACTAACAGAAGAATTTGACGGAGGGGGTAAATTGATTAACGTTG
>Ga0315914_1003455_pt1 | contig 23992 bp, 17 predicted proteins | sample MpolenodulesMG_FD_203920 | JGI IMG/M metagenome (GOLD analysis project Ga0315914, IMG submission 203920) | Medicago polymorpha root nodule microbial communities from Los Angeles, California, United States - elongated nodules | ecosystem: Host-associated > Plants > Roots > Nodule | place: USA... | reverse complement strand
TGTATAAGGAACACACTTTCCATTATCCATTTAATGTTTATTACCATGCTAGTTTAAGACTTTCAGCAACCAAATCCAAATACAACACTAACCAAAATCACTTTTCTTCTAAATCTACTTGATTTTAAATTTGCAAAAGAGTTAGATTTTGAATCCAAGAAACACAATATTCAGTGTTCAGGAATTTCATGTATTTTATTTTTGGAATTTTTGCAAAAGAGCTTAAATCCCATGTATTTTATTTTTGGAATTTCATGTTCAGGAAAAAAAGAAGATAAGAAATCTCCATTGCAATTCTCAAGGTTGAAGATGATGTGGGGAAAATATATAGTGTAGGCAGACCATCATAAAATCTATACACCTCCTTAATTTAATGGTCAAGAATAACTTTCTCATGGTGGAAAACAACTCCCCTTTCCCATACTAAACCCCACCAACTTTCGGTCCACATAGAAGTGCAACACATTTGACAAAATCAGTTTTTTTTTGTTTGAAGTTTCGCAAAATTGAGGAGGTTTTTTTTTACCATAATTCATTATGTTTACGTTCAATTATTCATTCATTCCACAACTTCTATAATAAATAGGTTTACTACTTTATTTATTTTTTATTAATCCTCCAGTTTTAATGTGAATGGATCTTGGTAATGTGGAGTTAGGTTGTTTGTTCTACATTAGGAATCAAATAGTTTTTTTCAAGAATTTTTCCACCGATGAATCGAACTTAGGTTTTTCAAATCAATTCGTCTTTTAATGAAGCTCATCAAACACTTGGGTCAAATCATTGTTAAATCTACTACTCTATTACTTATAGGAAAATCAAACTCAACTTTGAACGTAATAAATGCCGCTACAAACTTAAGACGTGATATTTGTACCCAAAAAAAACGCAATATTGTATTTGTTGCAATATATAGTCTATGAACACCATAAAGTTTATATATTTTGATAAAAAAAATACCAGAAAGTTTACAGTAAATAAAGTAATTTTATGTGTCACATTACGCTGTTCAAAATTGACTATTGAAAATCTCATATTTAAAAAAACTCTATCCAATTTTAATATTGAAGTCTGACATTGAAAAATCTACTTTGTACGTGACGTCCAGTAGTAATAAGAATTTTTTTTTTTAATGAAAGAAAATTGATCATTGAATCTTGTACAATTTATATGGTCCTTAGTTTTTTTTTCTTCCAGATTTGAACTTTAAGTTGAAAGAAGAAATGTGATTCTTCAGGGTTCTTTCTTTCGTTCATTTAATTTAATTTATCGAATTGAAATGAGTTGTTTTTGAACTTGAATCAAGTTGAGTTCTAACTAAAAAGATGATCATCACAAACTCAATACAAGTTTTGACTTGAATCAATTTTATAATTCAAAACAAACCTTGCTAAGTTTTACTTAAAACTTAGCTTATTTTCTACAATTAAATGGGTACATGAAACCAAAACATTTTTAGCACTAAACTTTTAGAAAATAGTCTTATATGTGCTTGTGTTTCAACTTTCCACGCATCACTTTCATCCTAATGAACATAAAATTTAACTAAAAGATCTAATGATGGATTCAATATAAAAGTATATCTTTCACACTTCTTGATTCACATTAATTAAATATAATTTTGATTAAAGAAGCTTTAAGGGATCATAAGATCGTGGTTGATTTCCGACCAGATACACCGGCCTAAACAAGAACGAACCAATTAGAAAACCCTTAATTGGGTTCATAATTTAACTTAAGTCTTAATTGGGGTACATTATGTTCACTAATGCTCGTTTGTTCATAATTTATTTGTCATGTTGGATTTATCTTTTCTTGTCATCACATTTGGTAGGCAATAACTGGTAATGGGTTTTCCTTTATTAATTTAGTGCTATGAAAAATATTGCATTTCAAAGTCCCCACAAGCATAAGTAAGTCTGTCTCCTAAGTCTAACCATACTAAATTTAATTATAACGGTACACCCATGTATAATGCACCAAAATAGAGGTGCCCCCAAAATCTCCTTTTTTCTAAAGGGAGTTTACAGCATATTTTTTTTTAGTGGTGTCTAGGATTCAATGTTCGGGATTCAAACCTCAAACATTGCATATATTATGCATTATTTTTACCAAACGAGTTAAGAGGATAGAGTTTACTGCATTTATTATTAGAAATATCTTTCTTGAAATATAATGATGAAAATTATATTTCTATATATTTTTAAGAAAAAATGTTTATTTAATATCACGTAATGTTTTATTAAAAAAAATAACAGTATATAATGTTCTCAAGAACCAATGATATTAACAGGTAATTACACATGAATTTATTTTTATTTTTATGAAAGTTTTGTTCTCGCCCTTTTATTTGAGATATTTTTCTATTCTCGAAAATATTTTATACTCAAGAATAAAATTTAATAAATTTATAACAAACATACAATATTTTAAAACAAACGCACCATAACGGTCTAACTTTGTCCTCGTTTAAAAATATAAGACTTTCTTTTCACTAAGAAATCATAAAAAAACAGTATAACTTTAAATTTAAGTTAAAAAAAAAACATCATAATCTTTCCTTAAAATAACATGAAATTCTAAGATTTTTTGCATCAGCACCAAAAGTTAATACCTAACGGAATACCCCACCAAAATATGAAGAATTACGTGGTGTCTTACACATCACATTGCATGAATTTGTGGCTCTAGTTTTAGAGTTATGATTTTTTGACAACACTTGTGATAACTTTATTTTTCTTTCTTTTCATTGGTCAAAAACAATAGAGAGAAAAAGGAAAAGAGAGGATAAGTACATCATGTGAGTATGAGAGAAAAAGTTGTACAAAGTTGTCATAAAATAGTTGTACAAATATAATTTCTCCTAGTTTTATAGTATCAGGTCCAATTTAAGAAAATTTAGGCATGCATGCTCAATGTTTTTTATGATGTTATAGACAAAAGTCCATGATTCTTTGTCATTCCACTTTCTCACGATCATTTCATAGCCAAACAGTGCCTTGTTAATTGGCTATCCACTTTCCACTAAAATGACTTTGCTACTATTTCTTTTGTTTTAAGAGAGGATGTTATTTAAGTCAAAACATATGATATTATAATAGGATTAAATATAAACTATTTTGCATTATAAAGTCAAAACTTATGATATTCTCTGTTAGTGTTAAGAATCAATTTTTCACGTTCTAATGTTTTTTTTTTCTAATATCATTTTCGAACTTTTTGCTTATTGGCCAAAGGATACTTATTCTGTTGGTAAAGTTAACTTATATCCGTCCGTGACTTTAATTCAGTTGGTAGAGACATTGCATGATATATATAAAGTATTGTTCGAACCAATGTGACAATGTTTTATTGTTGACGATTTATAAGTACCTTTGTACTTTGAGATTTGTGTGGATTTATACGCACCTTTGGGTTTTGAAGTCTGTCGTAATCCTAATAAGTGTCCGGGGATCCAACTCATCTAATATTTTTTTTTTTGCTTATTGGAATTATTTTCTTCATCAAAATTAGACAGCAAAATTAATGTATATGTTTTCTGTCAAGATAATGTACTTTTTGCTATGAGCCTCAAAATAATACACGAAATCAATGCATTTTTAATTGCTCAGTTGTTACACCGCATCACAACTATACAATGAAAAATAACATTGTTTAATATGCACAAATAAAATGGTCTAGTATCATACGCAAGTGTCTTTTTCATCATTGGATCAATAAATCATATCATATCTCATTTAATTTAATAGTCAAATTTATTGATCAAATAACGAAAACTAGTTTATGCATGATGCAAGATTTGTCTCACTTGTACATCGTAGAATTAACCATGAAAAATTTATTGAAGTATTTTTTTCTAAAAAAATCCCTATAATGCAGCTATTCGCACTCTAGATTAGACCTTGAAAGGCTCTTTGCCATGTTTTTGGTGGTGCCCACAACTAGTAAAGAAAAAATGTTAAGGTCAGACTTAACAACAATGAGTGATTTCTCTCCTTGACGAGAGGTAGCAGATCATTAGGGAGCTTTGAAATGCAATGAATACCTAGAGTAGTGTCATGAAGAAAGGAAGAGGAAGATGGATAATGGTTTTTACTTTTGTTCTTATGTGTAGTACACTACACAAAAATAGTAAACATAGTTCATAGCAAGTACCTTTCTACATCAAACATACACTCAATATAATCCTATTGTCATATTTTCATGGACAAAAGAAAACATTGTAATAAGTTAAAGAACAATATAAGCATCACTTCATGCACCTAAACCATATGCAATCTCCTATCTGGACATTGTCTACTAAAATTCAGATGTGTGGGGGCAATGCATGCTACGCTTTTAGTACATGAAAATGCTAATACTCCTTTCAACACACGATTTGTTATACGATAAAATTCATCTGTTGCAGTAAATCACTTGAATCTAACAAAATTTGGCAAGACTCGTGTAAATTTCAACCGCAACCATGATGTGCTGAAAGTGTCAACATTTATATTCATCAAGAGTATGTGCTATTCGCTGTAGTCATGGATAATATAGATACTTCTCATAAGACATAATAATAACTATTCTTACGGGCAATTTTCTAATTGTTACATTGTCAATATGTAAACGCAGATATACAAACACTCTTGCTCAGACAACCTCCTATTGTCAAAACTGACCTTTACTAAGTACAAACAAAACTCTGTATATCTAACTGCTCCAAACCACCAATGGAGATCTAAATATAGAAAAGAAATTTGATACGTGAAAAAGACATCGGAAAACCGCTACCCAGCTTCCATTTTAAAATCAAGGAGTTAGAGCTGTCTGCTTCACGTGAAGCATATCCAAAAAATGCATGAAATCATTTAAGTTTCATGAGCCATTGGTATTTTAGCATTACCTTCATCATGCATTGATCGCCAGACATTGTATTGATTCTCATGTATCAACATATTCACATCTTGCACACTAATAGTTTCAGTCGAAGATAACTCCAGTGAGCAAAATTGGTAAATTTCAACATTCCAGGTGTAATCTCAGAACGGAGATTGACACAAGGGGCAAGATGATTTGTGAGATGTTGAAAACCATTTATAAAGGCAAGCAGAATGAAATTTGTGTTTGCACGTCCTGCAAGCAAGACGAGGAAGGCCGTGGTTTGTGGTGTGGATAACACTGTAACAGATCGGACACTCCTCAACACCTTCAAATTCTTTATCAAAATTGCGCTTCCAAATTCCAATAGCTTCTGCTAAAGCACCATTCTGCAAGAGAAAAGAAATTGTTACAAACCTTCATATAATAGTTACTGATTCTGACATTAGTATTTTCTAAAGTATTTCACAAAGTAAGTGCATAGCATTCAGTAGCAACGAAAAAAATGTAGTCATCATAGAAATTGTGGTTGGGCGTAACACAACCTCACAAAACCGGTTTGTGAGGCGATGATAGCACCCACTTATAAATACTTATTCATGTCATTTCTCAACCGATGTAGAACAGCAAAGGCTTTTTCATAACTGTTATACGTGAATTAATCATTAGCTACATACAGAAAAGAGTAATTTATATCTGAAGCATTGTACAAAAGAAGGCAGCAGAAGCCATCGGCAAAATATAATACTGAGCATAAAAAATTACCTGATTACGAACAAATAGCATCATTGACATTAACCATTTCCTTTGCTTGACCTCACTAATTCCAAGGCTTCGAGTGCAATCAACATCTACAGGCCTAAGTGGATAAGATGCAGGGAGACGAATGACTAGATCCATTCCTGTTTCATCCTTAGTGTAAGTAGCAACAACCTCATTTGCTGATTTGCTTACACTAACTGTGAAATTCTCATCACGAAAGTTGGCTTTCTTAATCTGCATTGGAGACGATATATACATCCATATCAGAACTGGAATGTGACTAAATTTACTGCATGCTATAAAAATCTAAGCTTTTTCCTCACAAGGTGAGGACAGTTACATTACATGGATTAAATAATGTTAACTGCTTGAGCAAAAACCAAGTCTCAAAGGTCCCTTTTAATAATTGCCTGTTGTTCCAATTAAAAACATATTCTCTGTAAATATGACAATGATTGTCAGTAATTTACAGCACAAAATCAGGTTGTCTGTTGAACTTTAAGAAACAATAAAAACAAATTTCAGATATCCAAGTCATTCGGTCCTTGCCAATGGCACAGATTATGCAAATGAGGCAGTAAAATCATAGGATTCTAGATGTGCACAGCAAACAGATTAGCAAATATACATGAGAAACAGTATGGAAGTAGACTCAGGGAACTACTTCAATCATGTGGTGTTGTTTATAATATGCAAAGATGTGTACTTTATCACAATATAGCATAGTATGACAGTCGTGACCTGAATATTGCACTAAAATGTTTCGTTAACTTCTCTGCTTTTTCTCTCATTTCCCTCTTCGCTTCACTAAATATGTACAGAGTATATTGTGCAACTTAACAAAATCAGGCAGTTTAACAAAAAAACAAAACTGCACTTTATGTGGACATGAAATTACACCATACCTGGGACAATTCATTTGCAATGAGAGGAGGGCTGCAGCAAGTCCTGGTAAAGGATTCAATGGCAGTTGATATGTTACGATCGCGCAAATCATTAAACCAGCCACGGACATAAGCAGGAAGAACATGAAGCATCAAGCCATATATTGCTCCAGCAAGTGATGAAATTTTCTCCGACTCAATAGGCCAAAGAGATTCCACAGAGAACAAGAGTGAACCAATGTTGGTGGCTTGGGTTGCAGCACTTGCAGATTTTGATAAGCTACCAGAAAGCTCTGAATCTTTCTTCTTCAGACTCTGATTCAAGGAAATCTCTACAGGAATATGCTGAAAAAGGCAATTTAAAATAACTGGAGTAGCAGAATCTTGAATGTACTGGATCAGTCTCTCCCTGTCAGATGATGATGAAGGTAACGACCATAGATGTGATATCAACAAAGACCAAGCCAGGAAGAGATTTGCCTGCAGTAGATTTTTTAGACCATTGGTGCACCAATGGACAGATACAGTAAATAAACATCAAAATGTTTGACATATTGGTAGGTAATCTCTTAATTAGCTAGTGAGTTTGTTAGTCAGTTAGTTTGTGGTGTTAGATGAGAAAGTTTTAAATTAAGGAAGGATTAGAGTGTCTTTGGTTTTGAAAGGAAATTAGAACGCAAAAGAATCCGGTCTCTCATGAAAACGGTATCAGAGCCATTTCCTTACAAACCCAAAGATACTCTTTCAAAAACATCCTATTATTCATAGCCTCTCATCTCACTCTCACATTCCTAACTAATTGACTTACTTTTTTTTGAAAAGGAACTAATTGACTTACTAACTAGCTCAAAGTTAAAGAGATAATCTATCACAAATAATATATAGTTCAACTATGTTTCCAAATAAAGTATACTTACTCGTTGATGCGCATGTAAGTCCATTTCAAGAACCTCATATGGTGCCCTTTCGACCATGTAAGATATTTCCTCTTTCAAACTGACCTTTTCTTCTATTGACGTGTCAAAACGGCTGGAGTCCTGGTCACTAGCAGCATTTATGTCTGAGTTGCAAGCACCATCTTCAACAACAGCCATGCTTAAAACAGGCTCATTTGAAAGAACATAATATGCAGCAAACTGCAACAAAGGAATTGGCTTGGAAGTAAAAAGTATAGCATACAATGAGCTGATAGACCCTTTGCTTAGTCCCCAAAATGCAATTGATTTCACTGCTCTATCTCTAGCCTGTGGAGAGGAATTAAGGACAGCAGAAGCTACAAATTCCCAAAAAGATGCATGTTGAACCCGTGACAACGCAATAACTGATGCAGCTTCTTTGAAGTATGCATTTGCAATAGCCTCGGATATGCCAGTGCAAAATAGTAAACGCAGTATACCTTCTACAATCCGATCTTTAGCAGAATCCAACTTTTCTGTTTTCATTGTAGTTAAATTATCTGTCTCTTCAGTTTGTTGATGTTTACAATGCTTAAGGAAAAGTGAAAAGGATAAAAGGGCATTTTCAGAAATCTTTATGGGAAGAGGATCTGAAATCGAAATAATTTTCTCAATTTTCTTACACATTACATCCAAACTACCAGATGAATCGTCAACTAAACCATTTACATTTTCTGTTACATCCTCCATCACAACAACTACTGATTGAATCCAACACCTTAGGTTAGACAACAGAAAGTCCCAATCTTCTTCACTAAATTCATTCCAGCAATAACCTACTGAAACAACCATAAGTTTTGATAGCAGCACCTGAACTACTGGAAGCTGGTTGGTCATTGCAGATCCTCCAGCAACAAGTTTCTGCTTCAGAAATAATTGATATAAAAGTTTCCTCTCATCAGGGCTGATAATTCTAGCTGGCTTTAATGCTTGTGGACCACCCATTGCGCTGAAAGGATAACAGGCAATTACCAATTGAAGCCAACCTTCCATATCTACAAGAGTCATGACCAATTTCATTAATACCATCCATTATACATAGTTTATGGCAAAAGAAATTTTTGAATAAAAAATTATGTTAAAAAATGTTTTTAAATGAAATGAACTATTTGCACTGTTGCAAATAAGCACAAGCCATAAATGCAAACGCGAACACACAAAACACAATTTTATCTGAACCTTCCATACCTGCTGATAAAAAATGTCAATGCAAGACTCTAATGAATTAGCATGTTGTGTTCCATTTACAAGAAAGAGGAGGTATTTACCTTGTCCTGTTGTCCATGTGACCAAAGGTGGAAGCCTTAGAGCCCTCTCAAGCCAGTCTATCATAGTGTTTTGCGCAAATCTTTCTACTGAAGAACAAGGTTCAACACCTTTACCGGGCTCCACATATCCATAAAATGGTTCTAGAAGTACACTAATGAGAAAAGGAAGAATCCTAAGACAATTTGTATTTACTTCTTCACCAAGAAATAGTTTATTGGCAAGAAGCTCAATAAGATATGATGCCTTCGTAGTCCCCCATATGTTCTCTCTAAACAAAGTAGACAGAAAGGAAACAAGCGCTCTTAAGAATGGTTCTTCAATTCCTTCTATTTCATCAGCTGGAACTGGCCACATACTCACAGAACTCTTCGTGCTATCAGCTCCATAAATAAGAGAACCATCGAGCAAGATGCTCAGTATGTCATCTAATAGGCTTTCCTGGGGAGAATCACTTCTTTTGGCGTATGCACACAGTGAAGGTAAGAAAGAAGACAAAGCACTGTTTTCTGGCCATCTCCATGTGCATAGTATTTCAGCAGCTAGCCATGCAGATGATGCAATCTCTTGACCTCTTTCAAGCATAGACGAATTAGACATTGCACAGCCAGCAATAACTCTATCGATTCCAATTTTTTGGATTAACTTGTCAATTAGAGCTACGAATTTCTGGTGTCCTGAAGCCTGCAGACGGTAAAAACTGGAGATTAAAAGTAGTACCTTGTTTTCTTTATCTATTAAGCAGGATCTTCAACTACATCTTACATGTCTTAACAACATATTTCATATAAGCAAGTCATGACTAGTTTCATCTGTAACATACTATTTGATATTGAATAAACCATTAAAAATTTAAAACGCATATTGTCTGGCTGGTAAAGCCTACCATAGCTCACTCACTTACCAATATTGACATTGATATCCCAATTTACATAGCAATATAGACCAACACAACATACTTCCTATTCTATCATGTAAACGTAAGTGCATAATACAAAACAAGATTTTTCTATTAAATAGAGACAAATAGCCATGTGTGAATACCTTTGTTGAGCTGAACTTTTGTACTACAAACACAGGCCATCTGTCCTCTTTTCTCAGCAGATTGTGTAGAAGATTCTGTTCATCATTTTCATCCACACAGACACGCTCAAGAATTTCAAGTACCCATGTACAGCATAATGATGTGATTCTGTTATTAACACGACTATCTTCAACAAATATTGCAGACTTGACTGACTCAATTAAGACTTTCCAAAGCCCCCTAAAGTTCTCTATGCATAAGCTTTTTAAAAAGTGGACAGTTATCTTGTTATGGAAAGCGTGTGCATATTCCCCCAATGATCGTCTGGCTATGTCATCAAGTGAATAGTCCAAAGCTTTACTCGAATTACACTCCCACTCAATGACAAAGATTGCTGCTAAAATTCCTGATACAATTCGACCTACCCCATCCAGTGTCTTCAGGCAAAAGAAACTACCATCAAGTATCTCAAGGGAGACCTTAGCCGTCTCAACAATGTTAAGAGAACTATCATGTTCTGCAGATATTTTTGCATCAATGCTTAACATAGAAGCTACATCTTGTGCCCAATAGAAAGATGAATCATGTATAAATCTGACCAAGTTCCTGAGAATCTTCTCATAGATGACGATCAATGCATCTATGGATAGAAAAGGAATAGATCTTCCTTCTTCTGAACCACCAAGAAGAGAGCTGCATATAAAAAGTTTAAGATCAGAGTTAGGACCACTCCAGCCAATTAATCTTATATATCTCTAGATTGGGTTCAACACAAAATTAAGTACACGATATATACAACTTCACATAGTGCTCTCCTTTAACAGCAAAATATGCCTTTATTTAATAACCATTAGCAGTTTCAGACTTGAATATGCTATGTCTTTCAGACACGCAAACATAGATTGAGACAGCAGAAAAACCCCAAAAAACTACAAACCCATCAAGCTCAAATGTGAGAAGTTAGGGTTTTCTAACAGATTAAAAAAACCTGTATTAGGACAAAACAAACAATATGTGTGTGTAAGTTACTACCAACAGATGCTTTCCTTTGTAGCTAGCTGACTTTTTTTATTATTTTCTTGCTGTATGACTATCCATATTCAAACTGTCACATGCAAGGCATGGGGACTAAAGACCTATTTATGAATGAACACATTTGAACATAAATTCAGAAACAACACAAATGAGTATATTACATTGTTGACATTCAGTTTCAATGGGTAAATTTATAGTATAAGACATTTTCTGCATGATGCCTCTGAAAAATCTGTATTGACATACCACATAAACTGCACATGAGAAGTGCTATATGGAGGCAGAGAATGAGAAGCAGCAATTGCATAGGATTCCAGACATTCATGATGCCAATCTTCAGCATTAGCGCCTGGTCTATAACTGGAGCCATCTCTCATCTTCCTCTTCATACTCTCGTCCCTTGCTTTTTCAAGGAGCATGGCAAACATTGCTGCTTGGTCAGAGTTTATCAAACCTGCCGGGCATCCAGAATTACTTTGGTTAATCACATAATTGACAATGAAAGACCATTGTTCTGAGAAATGCCTATCATCCAGCAAGGTCAACAACAAATCTAAACGAGCATTAGTTGAGGAACTATTTGGCTGCAGACACCAAGGGACAAAAGTATTCTTGAAGATTTGCAGAAACTCTTCAGCTTCCAATATTTCATCTCCACCATATGAAAGCTGACTACTACAGTGCCCTCTTTTCTGATTAAAAACTTCTTGGACCGTTTTTTGTGGTCCAAATATTGAAACAGCAACGGATAGAAGTTTTACAGTATTTGCTGAATCCTGATAGAAAACATCCATTAATTCTATTAAAATAGTCATCCAGATAATACTAAATCAAACAATATCATAGCCTATGCAACATTAACCCCCCCTTTTATTAACAGGCTAAATCAACAACAAAGTTGACGTCATAACTAACTTCCTCAAATTGATGATTATTAGACGATATACTTATTTATTTTTTTTTAAGATGGCAAACTAGCCCACCAAAATTGGCACCGGGGAGAATCAAACCTAAGACCTTGAGAGTTGCAGACTCCAAGGTCCCAAGCCAACACCATCAGGCCAACCCAAGTGGGTTAGATGATATACTTATTCATACTCTAATTATGCATAGAATTAGCCTCTTCAGGAAGACCAAAAAAGCAGATATGCTTTTTGTATACCACCCGTTTCAGGATATGTTAAAAAACCTACAACATAATTCCCAAGTGTGAAAAAGAGACTAATTCAGTGATTCTACAACAACCAAACACTTTCCCACTCCATATGGATAATTAAGATATAAATAAGTATACCAGAAGATAATTACAATGTGAGTATGTGGGAACAGGAACTCTAAATTGACTAAAATGAATATATTGAACAATATGCTCCATTATGCAGATGTAATATAAAAAATTTCATGATCGGCCCCAATAATTACAATCAGTATATCATAAAAATAAATTAAAAACAGTGGCAAACAAGTTTGTAATAATATCAACTTACAGAAGACCTAATGATTGGGAAAGACTTTGCCAACATCGGTCCAACAATATAGACCAAGGGCCAAGTTGCACCTTCCATAACTGCATGTTTCTCCAGCAATAACATGAACGAAATGATTTGTTCAACCATCTCCACATTGCCTGCTTGCTGAAGAACACTCATGCAATTATCTTCAAGTTCCACAGTAAAAACAGATAGAAGCTTGACATCTAGTACATGAATGCCTAAAAGGATTTCAACAAAGCACTTTCCCAACTCTTGCAAATAGGGCATTGGATATTTCGTATTTTGCACATCTACTTTCTTGCTATGAGAAAGGTTTTTCACAGATGAATCAGATTCTTTTCCTGTGTTGATTATATCATAACCTTTGGGGCTTCCAGTTGTAAGGAAATCCCTCCATATAAGCTTTACTAGGATATTATCAACGAGAGTGACTCGGAAATGACTGATTGAGTCCTCTCCATCATTATATCTGATAGAAACAGACGACAACTTGGTTACAGAAAAAACGAACATTGGATATCGGGTAAATTTAAGCATGGAGTAAATGAATCCATGTACAAACAAGCACCATCAAAAGAAAAAATACGTACCTTGAAGCATTTTTCAAGGACCAAAGAAAACACTCTTCGAATGCCTGGAAAAATGCCAGTCTATCTGCTGATAAAGAAGTTTTCCTTCCCACCCACAAGCTTTTGAAAAATTCAAGAAAAAACTTATCCCCCTGAACAGCTTTAGGAGGCACGTTGTCTAAAAATAAAACTAAAGCTGGGTACGAGACCTGTTGGGAACCGAAGCACCCATTCCTAAGAAAATTCCAAAAGGGATTCAGTATGTTTTTCTGAACATTTAAGGAACTCCAACCCCCTGGGAACCTTCTAGAAAAAAGTAATATTACATCCCACATTGAAGGATGACATGTTGGATCCTTCTCATTGAAAGCACCAAGAATCGCACCCGCAAGACTTTTTATATTTCCTTCGGTAATAGCATGTGGCATATTTTTTATAAAACTCTTCAAAACAGTATAGGTAGCAGATCGGATAGTAGGTCTTTGAGACTTCAGGAAATCTAAGAAGTGCTTATGATCTATTAACAGCTTTTCACCAAAAGAAACAGCCGTCACCCTGGCCTTTGAAGCATGTTTAGGTTCAGTAGTTATCTTCTCAAAAGCAGGTTGCTCTTGTTGTGGGGTTATTAAAACATCAAGAAGAGAAGCCAATGCCAATAATGTTGATGATATCACCTGTAAGAACAAAATAAAGAATCAATTTCATGAAGTAAAAGTACATGGCCCAAAATTGGAAATTTGAACACGTCAAATACATGATATAACTGAACCATTAAACTGTAACCAAAGAGAAGGCTATCTGGGTCAAATCGACCAAAGCCTAGAGGTATGGAGAGTGTAATCATGAAGGAAGACTGATACTCATGGCAAGCAAAAGAAAGGGCAATCTTATGCTGAATAGCTGTTATATTAAGGGCAATGGAAGGATTTAAATATACAGACATGGAACACAAGGGGAAGTCGGTGAGGAAATTTGGATTTGGGCTTGATAGTCCATAGTTCTGCTAGTTGAAAACATTGCTCCTTGTTCCCTCTTTACAAAGTAATTTATGCATTATTTGACAGTAAATTTCATTGCTATACTGAAGTGAGTGTGTGACTGAATATTTTGGGTTCTGCGCTTCATCAACATAAGAGCCAACCAAACCAGCTACTACTTAGCCAAAACAATGGGCAGCAAACAGACCAAAAACCATCCATATTACTATTGACTTATGTGCCAATGAAGTTAAAAAAAGTTTAGACCAAGAAGAGGACAAAGGCTAGTAAGTAGTAACTAAAGTATGTAATGATTGAATCTCACATGGACACAAGGGACTGTGTTTACAAGCTTAATACAGCTATAGTAATTTTAATTTACACCAGAGGAGATCAATGAAAATAAAGTCAAGTAACTTCTTTCCATTTCTAGGTAAATCTCGCTGTCCTACGACACTAGGATCAGTGACAGAGCCATTATGGAGGCCCGCCTGGGCCATGGTCCCTCTTAAAATCTTAGTTTTGTTTAACATTAACATATATGTATTATCATAATATAATGTGTGGCCCGATCCTTGTCCCTATACATTTTCTATAAAACATAGATCTTTTACCACAACTGCGATATCTTCTACTCAGTATTAATAATAGTCAAACACAATTCTAGCTAGGTATCATTGTGTCACTATATTTCTCTCTGGAGTAAGACTGTGTATTCATTTGAAAATATGCAAAATAATTCGTTGATATATATTTATCTTTTATCTGTAACCAATGAAACTGAGTTTATCGGGTTTGTCAGAATATTAAAAGTAATATTATTGATCAAATTATATCTTTAATATATTATCAAAGATGTATTCTGCATTTTTATTAATCGTTTGTTTTTGTAAGTAGTGTGACTCAAACTATATTATAAATAAAAGTTGGACTGTATCAATTTTTAATGGATTTTTATTTGAGAAGGTGGTTGCACCTGCTAGTCACTAAGAATCTCTCGTGTATGCAATCTAGTTATTTAATCATTTTAGGTCTTGTAAGTGCAACTCAGATGCTAAAAGACTACATCATTTGATGTTTTAGGTACGGCTCCAACACAGTACCTCTCTTCTCCACACATAGGGTATGAGTGTTTTGCCACTAACTTGAAACTAAAAAAATATATATTTTACTCAAAAACTTCTTCATTAGATTTTTTGCAGATTATAAACATAAACATATGAAAGCTTAAATTTGGTTTGCTAAATCATTCTTTTAAGTCTTGGTCCCCTCGAGATCAAAATCCTGACTACACCCCTGATTAGCATAATATGACACATTAGAGAAAAAGATAATATAAAGAGAGGATCAACAGAGTGACAAATTTCCTGATTTACGCATTGTTGGTCCTTGGAGTGACGCTGTCACTGATTTGGATTACACTCAAGATTCCTCACCATTGTGTGGCTCTCTTCCCTCAAGAAACGAGGTTTTAAACCCAATTGTCGCTCATGACTTGAAGATTTTGCAGCAGCATTTTTCGAAGGGTAGTGATGCTTCAGTTGTGCCTCGACTTTACACTGATGAGGAAGAGAGAGAGGCGGCTATCAATTTTTTGAGGAACCGTTCTGCCGTTTCGGAAGGGCCCTTCATTGAGGTGGAGTCTAGGGCCACAAAGAAGAAGAACAAACAGAAGGGTTTTCGTGTTCACAATACTCGCTCTGCGGGTAGGTTACCTGATTGATTCATGGATTTTCTCTCATTTACTTTTCTTATTTTGTTCTTTTCTTTTTCCCTTTGTTCGTTTTGCTTTATTTTTCTTGTTCTTTCTGGGTTTGGAATTTGTCACCCCTTTTTTTTGTTGGCTTTTATCGTCTGTGAGAAGGTTTTGGTTCATGTCCCCCTTCTCTTTTTGTTCGTGTTTCCTTTTATTTTTATATATCTAGGGTGCTGCAGTGGGTTCTCCCTCTGCACCCCATTTGCTTAAAAAAAAAAAAAAAGATAATATAATATAAAAAACTTGGAAATAGCTATTTGCACGATATTAGTTTCTAGTGTTAAATGTATTCTTAGTCCCTGTAAAATATCCTATTTTTATTTTAGTCACTAAGATAAATTTTTAATCCCCACCTTTTATAAAAATGGATGTTTCTAGTCTCATTTTATAAAAATGGGGTAATTTATGAGGGACCAATAGCACCCCGTTTTTATAAAATGAGGGACTAAAGAAGGGCATAAATTTTATAGGGACTACACCCTAAACTTTATAAGGACTAAACATGAATGATCCGCAATTTTATCTCGACTAAAAACATAATTAACCCTTGTTTATGATTGCTTATCCAGTCCTACCATGAAATAATAGCTATTCAAACCCAAAGCAAGATCTCTACCACTGTTTTAAAATCCTTTCGTACCAATATAAGACATCCTACCATCAATATTTACCATACAGAACACACTTCCTTGTAAGCTAAAAATGAGAACCATTGCAAACCAATAGTAAATTGACAACTTCGATTTACAAGTAAATTGAAGTGATTTTTATAGTATACCTGCTGGTACATCTCTTCCAACTCATCCATGGCTACAGCTTTGTCAGACAAACTTTGTGGCGTAAGCTTTAGGTTTTCTTCTAAATACATGAATATCTCTGTTGTGCATAAAATCAAAGCATCGAGTCTTTTTTCCTGTGCTGGAAAGATAGCCTAATAAAATCAAACGAAGGATTAAAACAGGAATCGCATGTGGCACAAATTTGGTAACAAACTTATTCAGGTACAGAGAGAATGAATGTTACAATACAGAAAAAATGACTCCTAAATATTTCAATTTAAGTGTATTAATATGTAATGTAATTTTGAAGCATAACCAGGTAGTATAACAAAGCGTACACAAAGCCTTTGTACGAATTTCTATACCACCCGGCGGTTCCTAAAACGTACAAGTTTTTGCAACAATGTTTTACGGTGAATAAAAGGGAGTTTGTGTTGGGGAAGTTAGTAATCTATTGATTAGTTAGAAAGTATCATGTATAAATAGGAGTACACATAAATAGAGGAGGATCATTATCGAGTATTTTAAACTTCTCGTGAATAGAGCAGTGGCTCTGTTGAAGAAGGGGGAACCCTTGGAGGAGAGTTCTCTCTCCTATTCTTTCTTATTTTCACAATAAAGGTGTTCTTACTATTCGTTCTGATTCCCAAGTTCCTAAGACAATGTCAGGATTCTGTCATAGGTCTGCATGGGAAAAATATGCATAAGCCTTCAAGGCGTATTATTCATTATAATGAGCTCAATGTAAATAGTTAGAGGTTTATATTATTGAATAAACTTAGGGAAAAATACTTATTGGTTCCAAAGCTTACATTTACACTGAAATATATCATATATCAAAGAACAAAAATTTTGCAGACACTTCATCCTTATCCTGATATCACAAACTAACACAATATGTCAAAGGACCCCAGTGAAAGTCAGGCTTGTTTGTGGATTCGTATTTGTTAGGATATAAGATAATGAGTAGTCTGTTAGGAAATGGGATAAGAGATATGAGATATGAAGAGTTAGTAACAATGTAGAATAAGGAAGAGTTAATTAGGGAAGTTAGTTAGAGATAAGGAGTTAATTAGGGAAGTTAGTAAGAGATATCATGTATAAAAAATGAAAATATAATGGATAGAAATCATCATTTGAATATTGTAAAGTCTCACCCTAATTTTTTTTTCTTCATCAAAACAAAAAGAGTAGCAACTCTATTGTGAAGGGTTCCCCCTTGGAGGAGAGATTCTCTCCTATTATTTATCCTTTTTTTTTTTTAATAAAAGTGTTCTATCTTTGGAATTCACCTGTCTCAGCCTAACATATCACTAATAGAATAACCTCCCCCTGGAACGGTAGAACTTGAAAGCCATTCTGATTTTAGTAATAACATTAACAGTAAAGATGGTGGTGTGGGGGGCTCAACTGGTTTGAACTAAGGGTTAAAGGAGTTGGAAGTCCTGGGTTCAATCCCGGATGAAGGAGTAAATATTATTCTAACAACTAACTACTAACCTTTGCCATTAAAAAAAACAGTAAAGAGGGTAGTTATAAATCCATGTATTTATGACTCTTCGTTATATAGTATTCTCTAGTGTTAAACACATAAATTCCATCACATGTCTCGTCTCTTTTCCTCTCAACACCAACAATGAATATAAATCGTTTAAAATAAAACTGTAAGATAAAATTAACATAGCAAACCTGCAAAGACCTTTTTGCTGCCTGAGAAACTTCAGAAGCTGGATCAAATTGTGCAAACCACCATGGTCCCATCAAAGTTTTTAAATGCGGAGCTAAATCTCTCCTGAGAAGGGCATGGGAAGTGAAGTTAACAACAAGTCTCTGACTATGTGAATTAAATTCACTCATTCATGACATAATAAGACTTCAGAAGGAACATATTTTGGACCAAAAACATATTTAACAAATAAAAAAATAATCTTAATTCAATAAAATTTAGATGCTTGAAACCAGTTGAATAGGTACATATTAAAAAAACATATTTAATGTATATTTGGTAGACTAAAATGTCCGAGCCTGGTGGAAGCTGGGATAAGGCCTTTGTTTATTATTGGGTGGACTAGAATGTACACACCAATTTTTAAAAGATACTTGGGTTCTTCATACGCTACTGACACAAGTAACTTGCCAAAGCATGCATAAATTTATTCATAAAATAAAGCAACAACAAATTATCAAATTCCCAAGCATTCAAATACTTCAAATTATTCAGTTCAAAAGCAAGAAAGAAACGTCAATAAGTGTTCATTAAAATAGGTATAATTTCTAACCCGACAGAAGTAACAAGTGTGGTCATGGTATCATGAGTAGCCCGCCTGACCTCCCGATTGTAGTCCAGCAACAGCTTTTTATATTCAAATGCCTACACAAGAACAAATTAAATGATCAAGTCTATCAAATAAGTATATTTGAAAATTGAGACAAGAGCAATTATGAACTACTAGACCATTAGAGGGAGAATAAAACTCTTCCAATTTATATGGGATGAATGAAAGCTGCCATTGAAAAGAACAACTTGTTCAACATTGAACAGTCAACACATAGATGTTCCTCATATGCAATCCAATACATATAAATAACTAAATATATATTAAAAACACATACCCATTGGGGAATAATTGGAACAATTTCTTTTGCTGACCTTTGCTGAAGCAGCGCAGATAAAGCTGACAATGCCTTAATCTATTAAAAAAAAAAAATACATATATATATATAAAAGGACAATGGTTAATAAAAAGCCGATGAGATATATACGAGAAGAGATTCATCACCAGACAATAATTGCAATCATTGATTAATTTATTGCAACCAAATCAGAATAAAATCTACTATGGATGAAAAAATATTTGTAAAAACAGTAAATGTATGGAGTCCATGACTCATGACAGTCACAGACTAAAAAATATGGAGAAAGAAATAAACTATACATTGAGAAGCTCAGCTATGATGTCCTAACGATAAATCATATAAATGGAATGTATTGACAAAAAGGTACAGCATAGAAGTTCTTAAATCAGAGGCATAAAAATATGAAATAAAAAGCAAATTGCAGAACAGGTTTTATCGTTAAAAACTCTGCCCCAAAGTTTGGGCAAAGGTGACAAATCGAACAGTCAGAAACTGGTTATAGACCTATTGGAAAATGTCAAAACTTCAACAGCTAAGTAAATTTATAATAGTAAAGGTTCATTAACATGGCCAAAGACACTCTTGAGAAAAGAACAGCAATGAAAATCTCGCCTATCAGACAACTAGAAATACATTCAACATGACACATTACATGCACATCTATGGTTTCCAGCATCTTGTCATATTATATACAATACAAAGTGCTGAGACATAATCGGCACAGTCATTGAACAAGCTTCACACAAACTCAGAAAACCTCATGTTTTAATTCAGGAAGTGGCACCATCAAGTTTTAAAAAAAGTAAAATTTAAAAATGTAATGGTTCTCTATTCAACTTATGCGTGGATAATTGAACACGCATCATCTATAATTAATAATGGTTAAAAGCACGGAATTGCAAACTTAAAGCAGAGTTGAACAGAATACATCAAAAGAGGAATAGATACAAAGCATAAAGTTGATACAAAATTACCTTAGTGGTGGAATCCTTCCTGCCTAGTCTCTTCAAGTGCACTGCAATTTCACTATCAACATCCTGGTTGTTCCAAAAATTAACAAAACAATACCACACATTACGGCGAGACTTGGAAAAAAACTGTTGAGAAAGAAATATTCACGTTCTAGCTCTAACAACTCAACTCAAAACTTAAAGAAAAATTCCATGGCATAAAATCCCCGACAAAGAAACAAACACATGAAAGACATATGTAGCACATTCCAATGTAACACCAACACTCCAGATAGTTATTTCTAATATAGCACATTCCTATTTCTAATTACTAACGGTGTCGAAGTATACATATCAGTGCTTCATAGGTCTAAGAATTGAGTCAATGATTCATAGGTTGTTAATTCAAGGTCGTTATAGTCAAGAAACACGTGTAGGTGTAGGTGTAGATCACAGCAGCAGTACCCATCTAGTAAGTTAATCTACTCACTATCCAGTTATGAACACAAAACTACACCTAATTATTAATTAAAAATAAACCACCGATTTAGGGTCTGTTTGGCAAGACCCATTTCTGAGCTTATAGCTTATAAGCTCATTTGACAAAAAAGACCCGTTTGGTTACTGTCACTTTCTCCTGAGCTTATAGAGTTTTTTGATAAGTTAATTCTAGTAGCATATCATTGTTTATCTCAATATTACCTGTCTAATCTTGATTGAAAAAATTTAGTATTATTTAAATTAAATCTAGTAGGTCCATGAATGTTGTGTTAACGAGAATTGGTTTTGCCATCCAAAAAGGCCTAGTGGCGCAGTTTGTAGCCCATTTGCCTTCTAATCATGTGTATCATTTTTATGTCATTTCATATTTCTAAGCTAGTTTATACATTACTCAATCTTATAAGTTCAACCGCTAATTTTACCAAACACTGCAAATTCAATCAGCTAACTTATTCGCTATTAGTTATAAGCTAGCTTATCAGCTATTCGCTATGTGTTACTAAACAGAGCCTTAGTCCCTAGTCCCTAAACTAACAATTCAGTTCCTAAAGTATATAAATATAATAGTTTAATGAACAAAATTAATGAACAAAATGATAGAAATTAACATAAAGTAAATAAAAAGAAATGGAATCGGAAAAACATACGGCAAAAGGGAGAGAGGAGTCTTCATTTGAAGGAGAAGGATCGAGGCGAGAACTACCGACAAAACCACCGAATCCAACAGCGGCAGCAGCGGCGGAAGAAGGAGCGGAGGATAACAACGATGCGGCGAGACTGAAAGGGAGAGAGAAAAAGTGATAAGATGAATGAATGAATAATGATTAGGGATTGAGGAGAAAAGAGGATTATTTGTTACCTGCTACTTGATGGGCGTGCTTTGCTTCTAGCACCTTCTCCTTTCTGTCTTCCCATTATGATTCTTTTGATGAGTATTACGATGTGGCGGTGCTGTGTGCGCAGCTGCGGAGCTAGGGAAAGTTGGAAACACGCTGAGTTTTTTCAGCTACTTGTTGAGGACGATGACTAGAGAGAATAAAGAAGAGGGTTCAATGTGTTTTTATTTTTATTTATAAAAAAGTTACGATTTTTTTTTTCTATGAGGTAAATTGCTTACTTTTCTAAAATTGGCTACATGTTTTTAATTCAGTTTTGCTTAATTTTTTACATGGTTTATTTTTCTCTTTTTGAAAATAAAATAAAATAAAATTTCCAACACTAATATTAAAATCAGGTAGGCTACAAAGAAAAATAAATTATTATCTGTGAGGAAGGGATTGAATTTAGTGGAGCTGTAGAATTGTGAAGTTTTCTGATAGGAACAAAGCTTATAAAGACAAAAATGAGAGAGTAAAAATGAAGTGGTAAAAAAATAAGTAATATTTCGGTATTTATAGAGAGTAAAATATAATGTGGTATGGTGGGACTCGTTGAGTAATTACGGATGTGAAGAAATATTAAAGAGGTGAGTACATTGATGGGACAAGACATGGTGACATGATGAATAGTTTGAATCAAATTAACATTCATAACTCAGTTACAAAGCAATGAGTTGCACCCTAGTCCACGCGCGACCATACTCAAAACAGACAACCAATGGGAGGCTCCAGATCACAACTTAATGAGCTTTGAATGATTAGAGAAAGGCTCGTTAAACCAACACTTTGATGGTAATAAAAGGGGGACACTTAGAGATTTGATGGAACATATTCTAAACGGTGAAAACAATGTATTCTTTATTTACTTCTTAGAGTGTTATTGGAATTCCACCTAGGATATTTCATGGAGCAACTCACATGTTGTAATTAACTTGTGTTTACATACGCGAACAGTAATTCTTTTATTTTATAGATTAAAGCTAAATTTTGAAATAGTTGTTAAGGATGTTGCAGCATTGGCAAATGGTTTAAACTTTATATTCCTCACTTATTCACTTTGAATAATGAGTTTTTAGTCATTTAGATACTTGTGATAAATAAAACAAAAGCAAAACTTTATCTTGCAATTTTTTTTATCTAAAATTGTTTGTTGTTAAATAGTTTACTGACCAACAATTCATAAGATGAATAAATGAGGAATTGGGGCTGCAAAACTTCGACTCCAGTTTGTGGCTAGTTTTTGTTGTGGATTATTAGCAATAGGGATTGAATTATGTGTCTCTTTCTTAAACTCATACTTCGTCCCACTAATACCATTGGACTACACATTTGAGACATCTAAAAATGAATCTTGCACTTAAATATTGAGAAAGTACTTAATATTCACCGCTCATGATACCACTAACTCTATCACAAAGAGACTCGCACCACTAAAAGTGATATACATTTTTCTCTTGCACTTAAATTAATATGTTTCAAACACTTTACAAAATCTTATATTTGTAGAGGAGGATAATGAGGGAAAGATGTCTCAAATCTTACTTTTTCCTTTGACTGTGTTTTTGAAACATTATTGCCCTAGCATTTTAATTATTATTTTTTAAATAGTCTAACGACGAAACCCATATACTAAATACAGAGAAATACAAGCTTGGCTGGAAGTTATGACACGGAGCAATAGTGTGAGAATATACATGCTTCGAATTCGATTGATTGTTGGATTCATTCTAGAATTAGAATTTCTGATTTAAATATTACTATCCCTATGGTATGGAAAGCTACAATGTGGCAGACTTGGTAGATGCTAGTGGTCATTGGAATTTAAATAATATGAGGTATTGGTTACATAGTGAAATTATTAATAAAATTGTTTCCATACCTATTCATGATGGTGTTGATGGAAATGATATTTATGTTTGTCAAAATAGGACAGTTTTCTGTTGGAGCAGCGTACAACTTGTTGCAAGGTTTTGAGTTGAACAACTCTGATGGTTGGATGAGTATTTGGCAGCTTGAGGTCCCTGAGCGTATTCGGCTTCTTAAGCATGACCAGTTGTTTACTAATAGTAGAAGGCATATAATGAGGCTAGGTAGTCTGTTTTGTATACACTGTAGTGACTTATATGAGACGGTGTTGCATGTGATGAGCTTCATGTTGATTCCAAGGGGGTGGCTAGTTCTTTAGATAGTCGATCTACCGGCACAGCGTGTCAGAATATAGACTAGTGAAGTGAATTATCAGACTTTTGGAAATGGATTTGGAGGTCAGAATTTGTCATTCGTATCGTGAAGTGAATTCTCGTGTGGATGCCTTGACAAATGTATAATGCGAAGGTGGCTTGTCATGAGCTTTGTCTGGCTCAATTTAGGCATTTGTTGTTAGCTGATTGTATGAGTGTCTACTCTGCACATAAGTATAAATCAGGTGAAATGTCATGCTCATAAATCTAAACCGTAGAAAATAAATTTTCACACTATATACAAGTAACCAATCATGTTTTGGTCTCATGAGATACACTTTATAACATAGTTTTAAAACTCAGCTCGAACCGGCCGGTCGGACCGTGAACCGGTGGGTAGGCCGGTTCGAGCCAACATTTGGATCGGTCATGCAGTTGACTCGGCCGGAACCGGTCAAAACCGGTAAAAACCGGTGACTCGG
>Ga0315914_1003454_pt1 | contig 23997 bp, 13 predicted proteins | sample MpolenodulesMG_FD_203920 | JGI IMG/M metagenome (GOLD analysis project Ga0315914, IMG submission 203920) | Medicago polymorpha root nodule microbial communities from Los Angeles, California, United States - elongated nodules | ecosystem: Host-associated > Plants > Roots > Nodule | place: USA... | reverse complement strand
CAAAAAAAATTACAATTTTTAAATAAAATGTGAATTACGTATGAATTTTTAACTGCAAAAAAAATGTAAAAACTCATACTTAACTCATGTTTTGTTAAAAAAATTATAATTTTAATAACTATTACCCACTTTATTTAAAAAAAAAATACTATTACCCACTACAATAGGTAATGCATAGTACGTAAGCATACAGTTAAGAAATCTTTCATATACTAGCTTAAGTATGATGAGAATATTTCAAATACTAACCATCATTTTATGAGAATATTTCAAAGACTAACTATCATTCCATGAGAATTCCATGACAACTTCTGCAAAGCCATGTTTTAACATCCTAAAGGTGCCTGAAAAAATCATGAAAAAAATTCAATCTCTAGATTTTTTTTTGACCACACGTATATTATAGGGTCAAAAATAAAAAGAATCTCAAATTACAGAGCTAGAATATGTATTTTTTATTCTACAAGGTCATTTTTTCAGACGTTGCGTATTTTACACTGTCAATTTAAACAATTAACCCTCTTCATTAATACCCATCTAGCGGATAATCATATGAAAGTGACAAAGTGATACATGTATATTATCAGAATAAATTTTATCTAATCTTCAAAAGACTAACTTCTGTCATTAGAGAATCTTCCAAAGACTAACCTTCGTTTTATTAGAATCTATCAAAGACTAACTTTCATTCTTTTAAAATTAAAAAGCGGATAATCATATGAAAGTGACAAAGTGGTACATGTATATTATTAGTATAAACTTTCTCTAATCTTCTAAAGACTAATTTCCGTTATCGAAGAATGTTCCAAAGACAAACTTTTGTTTTATTAAAAATTTTCAAATACTAACTTTCATTCTTTTAAAATTAATGTAATTTAAAATTAAAATTTAGTTGTAAAAGTTAATAAAAAAAAATTACAAGAATTTTTTTTATTCAAACCTTGCTTTCCACCGTATATATTTATTTTATCATAATGATTTGTGAAAATTGATGGTGTTTTTTTAACAAGTGAAAATTGATAGTGTTAAGTGATTAATAATCAATTAAATATAATAAAATATTGACCAATTAAATCGAAATGCTATGTTAATTAAATATTTTGGAACCGAAGGATACAGCTTGCAAATATATGTAGTTTATTTTTTGAAGGATATTAATTATATGTGTTTGGAAAGAATATTACAGAATTACTATAAATAAAATATATGTAGTTTAATTAAAGAATTACTATAGATTATGCAAAGGATAAAGATAGAACAGCCAAAAAAAAAAAAAAGAGAGAATTTTCCTCTCGCACGGTACGCGACCTATGTGCCCCTCGTACCGTAAACAGCGCCCCAACTATTACTCTCTCGGGCAACACAAATAACTATCTATTTAACGAACTACTGGAACTAACTACCTAATAACAAATGCTATTAACCAACTAACTAACTGTTATACTTCTATTATCCTTTAAAGCTCAATCTAATATAAACCTCTCTTAGAGGCAGACATTTATCATTTTTAGTAAAAAATATATTTTATGATGATAAAAAATGAAAAAAAGAAGTTTTTAAAATTTACTAAAATAGCAAGGTTCACGTTATGTTTAGCATGGGACAATTGCAAAATTTCCCTAAGTTAGACTCATCTAAACTCTACCATTGATTTAATATAAAATAATGGGTATGGTTAGGATGCTATTTCCCTGTACGGTTTTCAATATTAAATGACCAAGGTCCACCAAAAATCAAAATAAAAATTAAATGGCCCAGATTACAAAGCAAATTTGAGGGAATTGTCCCTTAAAAAAAATTGAGGGTATTGTAATGTGTTTTGACATTTTCCACCAAAAATTCACAAGGAGCCAGCTGGATAAAAATTGAAGACTGTGGAACTCAAATGTTGCTGTGATTCGAAGAGGGTATGAGCTGAAAGAAACAAATACACACAAGAGTATCCTTTGGTTAACTCAATGTAAAAACCTTTCATAACTCATAACAGACTAGTACCAAAATAAATTGTTGATACTTGAAATGGTAATCATGTTAACAATTTACACTTGCTCCCCTCTCTATTGCATCATAACTCTTTTCCCTCTTACGAAAGTTAGCAAAACACTATCTGTTATTTCTACGAAACCTATTTTGTTGCTCATCAGATTATATAAATTATTTCCACATAAAACTAGAGGTCATTCAATAAAGGCGTAAGATCATTCATTTCATTGATATAGAAACCAGATAAGTTTGAAAATGAGAAACGAGAGTAAACATTCACTTCTGAAAGATAACACTGTTAAGAGAGTGTTAAGAGAGAAGGGAGGAATCAATCTATTTAATGAAAACTTAAGGGAGGTTAGTGTCTATTTTAAAATTAGAGGGGATTTCTCTGTCATTTAAAGAAAACTTAAGGGAAGTGAGTGTAATTTTCCCTTATTAAATTGTGTACAGTTTATGACGCAAATTTATAGGTATGATTTGGCCAAGACTGTTTGGGCAGGATTAGTGTTTTAGGTTCTATGGAGACTAGCTAGGGAAACATAAGTTAAGAATTTACTAGTGGTTTGATTGGATAAAATTTTAATGAAAAAAATAATAAAAAAAAGGATAAATTTACTAGGGCTATCCCGAGGTGATACCTTGGTGTCTAGGGCTATTGGCGAGTAGCCTGTGTGAGAAAATCTTTTTAAGTGAGTGGTCTGGAGTTAACCCTCTTTTGGTAGATAAGTGATGACCTTGGCTGTATGAACTTTTTGTCGTTTATCCCGAGCTTTCCAATTTATTTTATGAAGAAAGACTGGTTTGTAGTACCTCTTTTGGTTGGCAATAGTTTGCAATGCCTGAAAATTTCTTGGAGTCTTAGACTTCACTCATATGTTCCTTAGTGCCCAAGTATTTCATGGATTAATTAGAAACAAATCATTTTTTTGTTTAATGTACAAAAATGATATCCGTGGTTATGAAAAATTAGACAAGAATAGTTCTAAGATTAAACATTATTTGTCTAGTTGCTGGCTTAGGTATACAGTTGTTCAAAAATTGTACTCAATACTTTTAGGTGAATGGTTGAGGTATCGACTAAGTATGTGTTTGAAAGTGATTGCCTCTTCCTGATTTTCCCTTTTAGAAGTATTAGAGGTTCCTTGCTTTGTTGCTATCAGACCTGTTTATTTATCAACATTAAGTAAATTAAATAGATTGTTTTAAAATTGTGATGTCTATCGGTGCTACTTTTGTGAGACAGATTACTATAGCTTATTTGTGGAAGCCGTTACATAGTTGACTAAATGGCAGCATCCTCATAGCTTTTTGCCACTAGTGTGTTTAGGAAGTAAATTGGCCTACCTGACGTATTTGACCCTGTCTGAAAAACAGGAATCTCTATAATTGACTAGATTTTGAATTAAAAGGGAATCGATGGGATAGGTAAATACTGTTAAGAATTAAAATATATTTATATTGACTTTTACAGGTAATCATTCCCCTATTCTTTAGTATTTTCAACAGTACTTGGATTAAAATATATTTATATGCACCTCTGAGATTTCTCTTTGATTGCAAAACACAGAAAATTTTGGACTTTAATTATATCAACAGCAACAATTATCATGAAAATTCTGCTGCTTAAGTGACAAATGCACAATAAAGTTTTTGCACTATCAGTAAACAAGAAAGTGGTATATAATTGTATGATAAATTTTTTTTCTTCACTTTTCACTTGCAATAATAGCTTGAAATTATTTTTTAACACATGGCACAAATGGTGTAAAGTTCTTAAGTTTGGTATAATGAAATTCAAGCAATATGCTACTACAACGACAAAACAAAGGGTAATACCCATCAAGTGGAGTTAATTACCTTAATTCTAGTTTGCCATTGTATTCATTATACCATATCGTAGATTCAACGAGCCGAGGCATGCCCTTAACTCTTATTAATAGTCTTCAACTGAATTTTTCTTAGTCTAATTCTACGATCTTTGAAGGGGCATTTTTGTAATGTATATTCACATCTCAATCAGGCATGTGCTTGTCGATTTATTTTCCCAAACCATCTTATGTAATCTTTCATCATTTCACTCTATCAGAATCACTCCAACCTTCTTCATAAAGCTCTCAGTCCTAAACTTATATATCCCGTTACTTATGCCTACTCGTCTATTGCATCATTTTTATTTAGTGCCCAGTTTTGTAGGCATTCTATGACCACATAAAATATTTATCATGCATCTTAGGGTATAGATTGTGTTTCTGCCTTCTCTTACGTGTTTTGCTCATCACGATTGATGGCCGTAAAGTAGTTGCTATTTATGATATGCAGTTTGTTGCATTTGAGTTTTCCTTTATCTTGTTTTTGTCTAATTTCTATGTTTTAGATGATATTTTTTTCCTGACAATGTCATAGTTCTATTCTCATCGATAAAATTTCTTTTTCCGTCACCTAAAAACGTTAAGCAGATCTTTATGTCCTGTTTGGATTAGCTTCTAGCATACAGTAGTTCCTCAATCTCAATTAAAAGAGAACTTATGAAACACTGAGATGCAGAATCTAATTTTAACTTACGGAAGAAGCTTCTATTGAAAAAATTTATACATTCTGGTAGGTATCGGGTTTAGCCCTAAACCTTACAAATGTGTTGAATAGGAGAGTTGGTTACGATTGCTGATGTGGTCAGTTTGTTAGAATAGGAAACACAGATATAAGGAGAGACCATGACTTACAGGAATCATCTTCTGTAATAGTTCTGTTTCAATCAATAATACACTGTTCTGCTTGTCTTTATTTCGAGTTCCAATCATAGTCATTGAAAGATTCTATTACTTTTTGTTGAGATGTTTAACTGACTTGTTCTTTTCTTCTGCAGGTTCATCTTTTTCTATTTTAAGTCGTAATTTTATGGAGTTTTGCATTTTAGGAGTTGACAACCTCCCTCGGATTCTACTGATGTATTTCTCAAACACACCATCATCCCTGTCCAATTATTTCCCTACAGTTCTCTGCAACTCTCGCCAATTTAACAAGACAGTCATAAATCAGGACTTATTATATTCTATTTATGATAGCCAAAGAAACAATCTTCGACCACTCAATTCAACAGATTTTGATAACATGATTCATAGTGGAGCCGTCTTTGCAAAAAAATTCCATCCAGATGATCCTGTTCTCGATCTCATCGACCAAAAAATTTTGAACCGAAGTCCTGGGTCGATTGTTCCTGGTGGATGGTGTTTAGGTGAGCCTGGGAACAGCACATGTTTAACATGGGGTGATGCCAGTATCTTGAGACCCGGTAAAGGCTCTAAGCGGCTTGAGAAAGCAATTGTTGAATTGCTATCAAATGGCACTTTCCGATCTCGACAGTGTATATAGGAATGATCTTTCTCCAGCCCCATGTCATATAATGTAACAAAATAGAAAAAGAAACCCAAAAGGATCGATAAGAACGATAAGAATCAATTTCTTGGTCCTTAGTTTATCTAGTGGGATAACAAGTTAAGTATGAGTATTAATTATTTGTATTAGCCTAATTAAAATTTTGTAATTCTGATATTTTTATTTTAGAATTTAATGTAGCTATGTGGTTGTCCATATAGCATGATATGTTTGTTACATCCTTAAATGTTGTCGCACAAACTCTGGATGTGAATTCTTTCTTAATCATCAAGCAATACAGCTTTGTAGCTTATACTAAGAACAATAAACAACAACTAATGTTTGTCACATGCATGTTAAATCATTTATAATACAAATATTAGTTTAATAACACAGTATACCATGACCTTATGTTAGGGAATGTGCTGTAATAATTAGTTCCAACTATGATTATAAGCAACACACATGAAAACTAACTCCACAATAACAACAGTACAACAACACTATGTTTGGTTGTGCATATCACTTCTATTTCTAACTTTGACAATGTGACGATCCGTCTAACTCTGATTATGAATTAATTTATTGAATAATACTTGCTTAGAAACATAAGTTGAGAAGAACCTGTTGTCTCAGGAACACAGTTTTCACCGACTATAAACCCCACTTACCTCTTTTTATGCATGAATTATAGCATCAGGTTTCCTCGTTTCTTCTCAATCTTTTTCAAGTCTTCTTCTCAACCAACGGTTGTTTTAGATTATATGGGCAACAATGTTGAAAACTTTTTTTTTTTTCGACAAACAATGTTAAAACCTTATTTTTGCCTGTTGTATTGGTTTTATTATTCCTTAAAAAAAAATGTTGGTTTTATTTTTGTATTCTCTTAAACCTATTTTACCAGGTGATTAAATATCCAAATGCCCTCCCAAAAAATCCAAATAATCCCTCAAAGTCAGAAAGAAAAATAAAACCAAATAAATATATACTATTTAATCATCTAACAGCGACTAAGCCCCTCCAAAAAAAATCTAACAACTATAAAAAAAATAATTATTAATAACAACATTACAACAACAGCAACAACAACTAGAAGATTTTTTAAAAAAAACTAGAAGGTTTTTCCCTAAAAAAAAGATTAGAAGGTTAATCCATTGAAAAATAAAAACTAGAAAGTTATAATCTATGTCACTTTTGACAAATTTAGATTATTTTTTTTAAAGAAATTTATATTATTTTTAGTTTTTAAATTATTATTTTTAACTTTCATAATAAGTATTATATATAGGGCAATGCTACAACACACCCATCAATTTTTGTGAAAGTGTGTTTTAGCATTGAACACCTTCTTTGTTTGGACAAAACACGTCAATTCACTTATGTTTTTTTTTGTGGTGGTCAGGGTTCGAACCCCGGACCTTGTATATTTTATGCATTGTCCATATCAAATGAGTTAAGCTCACGAGAACAATTCACTTATTTATTTTTTTATTAAAGTAATTTGGCGTCTTTTTCTATTTTAAATTATGATGTTTTTTAAAGTAAAATATCGATAAAGGTAACCATTGGTGTCCTTGAGCACGGTCAGGATAGGCAAATTATGTGCAACCATTTGTAAAGTAAAATATTGATAAGGGTAACCATTTGTAAAGGCGCAAATTTTGTGTAATAATACATACATTTTTTTTGACAAAATGTAATAATACATACATATAATATAAATGTTTAGATGTGTACTAATTGTTTTTAATATTACATCTCAAATAATTAGAGGGTAACGTTTTACTGTGCTCTTGCGTTTACAAAAATATCTTTTATTTTAAGCATTTGTGAAAAAGAAGAAAAAAATTTACTGTTCTGTTGCGTTTACAAAAATATCTTTTATTTTAAGCATTTGTGAAAAAGAAGAAAAAATAAATATAAAAGAATATGCAAAAACAAATTAGAGAAAAAATAAATAATTGTTTTATTCCTTGTTTAATTTCAAAGTGATAAATGATATAATTTATAATTCTTACATCAGTTTTAAATTATAAGTTTTTTTGACCATTTTACACGCATTAAAAAATGTAGTTAATTTTGTACGAGAAAAAGATATTATGAGTTGTTTTACAAAATGTCCTTAATAAATGGTATGAAAAAGATAAATTAAAGAATTGAAAAAAAAGAGAAATAAATAGTTAAGGGTATAATAAATATAACATTAATGTTTCATTCGTATTGTAAATCAACTTATATTTTGGACAATTTTTTTTTCTCAAAGCGACTTATAACTTTACTAAATCTTATGTGATTATTTATAGAAAATTAATTCCTCTATTTGACAAAAAAAATATATAAATATAATACATAAATGTAATAATAGTTAAAATTGAGAATCTTTTTGTATTTATAACGTATATAATATGCATTCTCACATAACATGTCTGACTCAAAAGACTCATATAATACATGAAGAAAGAGGACAAAATGTATTCTTAGAAAGATATTTGGTGGTTCATGCATGTAGTTGGTGTTGTTGTTTGTGATTGAAATACATGACTCCAAAAGTAATATTTAATACATGCAAAATGAGACATATATGTATCATTTGCAAGATATATTAGTTATTTGTGCATGTAGTTTGTGATGAAATAATTACTCTAAAATTGTGTTTAGTTCATGACCATGACAGAAAATCAATTGTGTGTGAATCTAATATTTTAAAAAAATAATAATTTAAAGCTAATGTTAAAATATGTGTTTGGTCCCTATAAATATTCTAATTTTTAATTTTAGTCCTTTTAATTTTTTTTCCCGGGTTTTAGTCCCCCAAAAGATATCAATCACCACATCTGGTCCCTGCTTTTGAATCAAGTCATGTGTACGCTACAAATTTTTAAATGAATTTTCGTTGAAATGTTTAGAATATTATAAAAATTTATGCCGACAATTTTATTTTCAACAAAGCATGAATTAAATATGAATTTTTTAGCGCCAAAAATATCAAAATTCATATTTAATCCATGTTTTGTTAAAAAATCAAATATTTTTAGAGAGTTTCTTATAATATTATAAACATGAATGTGGAAAAAATATCAAAATTTCAAATGATATGCATAAGTTGACTTAAAAAGGACTAAAAGTCATGATTAAAAACTTTTGGTGACTAAAAGTCGAAGAAAACTTTCAGGGGGATTAAAACAAAAAGGTTTGAATATTTATATAGATCATTGTAATTTCGCTACATTAAAGAATAATTATGACTACTCATCACACATTAAGAGACAAAAATATCTATTTTTTTAAATACAAAATCCACATCTCTCTTATAATGAGATGCTAATGGGCATCTATATATAACCCACTATATAAAAAGGATAGCTAGTTTTGGTGTGAGTTTATTTTTCTTTATTTATTTATTTTTTAAATTTCTACTGTTCAATTAAACTATTTTATCCATATAACAAAAAAAAACTATTTTACCCTTTTATAATATTATTATTATTTGGATTATTAATTAAAAAATTAGGTAAATCTTATTTAAATAAGAGCAATCTACTACAACAGAAACAATATTAGACACAATATTTTTATTTGTCAAAATTATTTTATCGGGATAGATGCCAAAATTTGTATCTCCACATACAGCTAAACGCAACACAAAAACGGATAGATGAACATGTTAGTGACAAACGTGTTTGTCTCTATGGTAGTATTATTAAAACAATGTGTATGATGAACGTTGTAAATTTTTATTTATTTACATGTCACCTATGATGAAAATTTTACAAACATATAGTGCATAATCTGTATATAACCCACTCATACAACTACTAGCAATCCTAAAAAAAAAATTCAATGCAGACTAATCACAAAACAGTAGGATTGAAATCAACATTTATTTTCTAACAAGTGACAACACATAAATGTCCAATTAACAAGTTTTCATTTCTAATGAATGGATAAAGTTTTAAATATAGTTTCATTAATACAACAAACACACATTACAAAAGCTAGTCTCAAGAAACAATTACACAGCTTTATCCTCAAAGCCTGGCTCTAATGGCAGATATCATGCTTCTTATTCTCTAACCATCACCATGTCAATAATTTGCTCCTAAGGTCTACTCAATGAAATCAACAAACTTGAAGTATGAATTATTTTTCTATGTTCTCTCATCATTGGTTCCGCGTTCGAGCACGTATCCTCCTTATTTCCATCAATGATATATTGTACACACAAAAAAAAGTAGGGCTTGGCAGAAATCAAAAAACACCGAAAAAGGTGGCTATAGCAAAAATTAGAAATAGCCCTCCACCCAAATAACCAACCTGATGAAAGATAAAGTGACTTAAATTAGATATCAAATTAAAATACAAAGCATTAATCAGAGGTAAGGAGTTATACCAGTTTTTCAGAAATGTAGTTAGCAAGGAGTGATCCTCCAACAATAGCAATGCATGTTGCTAGTAAGTGTCCAGCAATAGCTCCACTTGCCACACCCCAAGGAGACTGTAAAGAATAAGATATTACTAAGATTAATACAGACCATGTTTGGATAAATAGCTTCATTAGGCACTTATACTATAAGTGCTTATGTATAAGCTATTTCTATAACAAGATAAAATAAAGTCAAACTGTTTTCATGTAAACTGTGAGTTGTTTTCATAAGCTATCATGTAGAGCTTGCACAAAAAGTTATTTATAGCTTATGGACAATTGGACATGTCATAGGCTGTTTTCATAAGCTCTCTCAAACAGTCTCAGAAGTGTTAATGTCAATAGATAAACTCAAACATGCCAATCCAAATAGGCCCATATCAAGCAAAAACTGTCAATGTATTATGTCATAATTTAAAAGTGCACCTGAGCAGCTGCGAGCGCGATTGTTGCAAGCATTGAACGATCTCCCCATTCCTAGGCAAATCAGCAGCAAATTAAAAATTCATGCCTGATAACATAAACCAATACAAATGCTTGATTCTGATATGCTTTGTTCTGTTGTTATTGTGATGATTTTACAACCAAATTATGAAGTATATGCTAAGCTGTTTCATAATACAAAAGATCAGAGAAAAAGGAGCCTTACAGCAAAAAATACAAGACTGAACGATTTCCAAATAATCTCAAGAGGATTTGAAAGCCGTTGCGATGCCTGAAGATATTTTGGAACCACATGGTTAGAAGTATAAATGAAAGTTGAATTGCCAATATCAAAGTAATATAAGTCAACCATACATCCCATCCAAACATATATCACCGAACTGTTACAACTTATAAAACTTGACAATAAGAAAAAGGGTTATGCTAAGTGCCCTAAGGGCACTTGTTAAGGATTTAAAAGAGGAAATAATTTATAAATTTTATGTAGAAAAAGTTTTTTTTTTTAAGTTTCAATGTTTTGAATACACAATTCCCAAAAAAATGTTTCTTCTTTGAACTTCTAAACAAGTGCCCCAAGGACCCTTGTTAGCATTTCCCTAAGAAAAATATTCACAACCAGACATTGTTATACATGGGATTCAAACCTTTTCTTTCACAAGCTCCTCTGCTTCAGCTAGTTCATCAAGTTCAGGACTGCTGTTATCACCATTTTTAACATCCTTTGAAGGAAGATCCCATGCGTCTTTTATTGATTTTAGGCCAAAAAACAAAAGAAGAGTTACTGCTGCATATTCTCCGATCGGCAGGGCTGTAGGTAGACCAGACAAAGCAGAAAAGATCAGTTACAGTCATAACAAATGTATTCAACGAAATTTGAACAAACACTGAATGACAATTATGGCATACAAACTTCAGATATTTCTGCCTAATGTGAAAAGTACATTGAATAGTGAAGAAAAATTGATAGGCTGTAAACCAAAAGCGGCTTATTGAAGATGAACTGATTTTTACTCTAATGAAATGGAAACTCGGAAAGGCTAACATAGGAGGTGAGTTTATAAAAATGTTGAACAGGGAAACTGTAACGTGCATTCAACTCTGAGATGCTAAAATCAACTTTCCAATGAATGGTGAATCTATATTTCACTTTGATTAGAGGTAAAAGGGTGTAGATTGATCTGCGTCAGCATTTACATTACTTGAAAATCAATTTGAAAACAGAAATTTCTGCGAGTCGTTGAAAGGAATAGGACGCCATACTTCTTAGGCATACATTCTTGATTTGTTAAAAGACATGTGTACTTTGTGGAGCAAACCAACAAGGGTGGATGAGAAGGTAATAAGAGTTGATGCTGGAATTGTGATAGTAGACGATGAAGCAGTGGAGGAAAAGGAACTTTTGGTGGCAATCATGAATTCAGATGCATAGAACACATCTAGGCGAAGCGGATGGAGAATAAGAGACGTGGCATTGATGTCCATGAGCTAGGATTTCTCAAGCTCGCAAAATAGAACTCCAGAGTGAATACAGAACAAAGAGATACCTCTGATGAAAAATTGAGATATATATGCTATTACTGAATCAAGTTATAGATTTAATTGGCACACGAGTATTTATTGCAAAATGAGAATAACATTGAAAAAGGTTGCTAGTGTAGAATTCCAACTCATCCACAGAATATCAATTTATTAGCATTTTATGTTTGTGTTAATTAAGCAGATTACATAAATGAGTACTTAAGAATTATGCATCATCTATATAATATTATGAATTGAATCCCTGCACTTTAAAACATACTGAAATACAGGAAATATTTTAGAATGAAAAATACAGCCTATTCGAACTTACTTGTCTGGAATTGGGCAGGCACTGATTGAAAGATACGGCCAATTACAACAGATAGGATTGACATGAGTGCCAGAGCACCCATTGATCCTAACAAAACCTGGTCAAAATATAAATTATAAGTTAAAATATATAAACTTATTTTCCAAAATATAAATTACACTGAATTATGATAATCAGCAAGTTAAAACTATAAGCATTAATTGGTAAGAAAGTCCCAAAGGAGTACGGGGCTAGATAATTGATTACAAATTTGATGATTAAAACTTTGTAATTAACTAACAAGTTAGGTAATATATAAAATAGAAGTGGCGACTTGCTGACTTCTACACAAGTTACTATGGGACTTATTTGAGCATAGCTACTGGCATAAGCACTTGTGAGAGTGTTAGAGCTTATGGAAACAACTTATGACATGTTCATAAGCTATTTTCAGCATATTTCCAAAAGATCTCCAGAATAGCTAATGAAAACATCTTATAATTTATATGAAAATAATTTGACATTACTTTATCTTTTGTCATAGAATTGCTTATACACAAGCACTTATATAATATTATGCTATGACCACTTAGTTAAATTGTTTATGCAGACAGGGCAGTCAGGAATGCATGGTACAGGAAGTCAGAAACAGTGTTGGAGGGAAGTTGCTTTTCTAGGTTTAAATGTGGATATCTAATTAATAGTATAGGCACAATCAATTGGGGCGCTAATCAGTAATCACTAGTACATAGCACATCGATTTCCGATTAATATTTATTTATATAGGTTAACATTCTTGTCAATTTTTGCATTAAGCCTTTACCACATAGCCTAGTAGAGACTCATGAAAGTACACAGGAAATAGAGGAATTCGCTAGTCTATAACAGGAAATGAACCAAAGGGAAGAGTAATTTCAAATTTTCAATCATGAAAAGTAGGAAGTATATAAGCAGCAAATTAAAACAACAAATTAAAGAATTATAGATATCGTCACATCAATAATGGGATTGTACTGTAGTGAAAGCTGGGAGACGGGAGAGAAAAATATTGACAAATAAGTCAGAAGACTTACCAATCCCTTTTCATATTGCATTGCCAAGAGTGCAGCAATAAAGAATGTCTGGTCAAAAGATAAAAGTTAACTTTAGCTCCATGAATACATATAATTCTAATGAATGTTCATTGGATACTTAAACCTTACTGATTCTACATACTAGCAAAGAAAGATTAGAAACAAAACAAACACATATTCTAAATTTATAATCCCTGTAAGATTTTCATTACTAAGATCCAAGTTCTGCTGATCCAAATTCTGGATAACTGAAAATGTGACTATTCTTTTAGCTTCTTAGTTGTTTATTAAGTTTCCTTTTGTTACTGCAGAATCTGCTATTTTGGAGGAAAAGGTGTTTTAGTGGCTACAGATGCACCAACGATACATATCATACCTAAATAATTTGTTGGAGAGCAACGTTTGTGGCCCTCGCCAAGCGTGGTGTAAATTTTTAACATATTCGGAAAAACCTCAGTAGTATAATATCTTCACTCTTCAGAATATTTTATTCCAAAAGACCCACTCCCCAGTGTAGGAAAAAATATTTTATCCTTTGATACTGCTTTCTATTAACCCATTAATTATAAATGTTGACTAACCACAAGCCAACTTGTTTGGACCATTGATGATGTCATGAGCTTGGATGATCAAGTAGAACATCAATTGTGAAGTCTATACATATAAGGATGAATAAGAGGCAAGAGAAGAGTGATAGGTGGTGGAGAGAGAGAGTGGGAAATAGAGTGTGAGAACAGTTATGTTATATAGGGAATCAAGTAAGCAGAGAGGGGTCATTGCGAGATTATCATTTCTCTTATGGGCAGAGATTATCGATCCTCGGAGCTCTACATGTATTTGGGATTTCTCGCTTCTGCATTTTCCTTTTCATCATCAATAGCACTGTCATTTTCATTGACATATTCCTTTAGCATATTCGGGAACAGTGATAAATCAGTGAAAAGGAAGAATTCACGCAAGGAGACTTCAGGTAATCTTCAGGGCAACGTGTTGGAAAAGTTTAGTCCACCATTGAAAAAATTTAAATTTCCAATTTTAACCGAGAGTACCACACAGGACGGATCACCTGCGCCAACGTTTATATCTGATTTTAAGACACGGTTACTGTCTTAGAATCGGGTTACAACGACTAGCCCAACCCAGTTCATACACTCGGCATGGAAAGTAGAACCCAGAGAAGCATCGAAGTGGGTCTAGTCCGAAAGTAGATCTCAGCCTCTCAGGTAAGAGCGCACAGGTACAGGACCACAAGACAAAGGTATGAGACATTCGTCTTACTAGGAGATCACTGAGAGAAGGCAGAAAGAACTATTACAAATGTTGAGGCCCTTACCACTCCCGACATCAGGGTCCGAACCGCCAATTGAGCATCACAATGATGGAGAAGGATGTAGAAGAGGGCGAGGCCAATATCTTGGCTGCTGAGATAGAGGACACAGGACAAGAGGAAGATGACATGAGCATGATATGATGAGCCTTAACTAGTTGTTCCCAGGGAGCTAGACTAGAGTCAGCCAAAAACAATGAAGCTCAAAGGATGCATGCATGTGGTGCCCATTTTCATGTTGGTTGACAGTGGAGCAACACAAAAGTTCATCTCCAACAGTGTTGGCGGCGGCTATGATCTGACTGTAGGAGACACAACCATAGCCTAAGGAGCATGCAAGACAAGAGTGTGATCATTGAATTAGGAGAAATGAAGATTACAGTAGGTGTTTCGTTGTTTGATTTAAATTGCACAAATGTGGTATTGGGTATGGATTAGTTAGCTTCTAATGGAGTTATGCCCTGAGGGCAGTTGAGATTTTCCCCTTCTGCATTTTCTGTTATAGGCATAAATGTGGTATTGGGATCAAAACAACCGAATCATTTCTATTATAGGCAGAGAATTATCTATTCTCTGAAAGAGCTATGCCCGGAGGGCAGTTAAGATTTCTCCCTTATGCATTTTCCTTTCATCATAAATAATACACTATAAATCAACCCTGATTCTAACCCATTTTATTACATTTTCTATGTTATACGGCGATCTTGTTAGCAACACAGTTTCGCTTAAACAAGCCGACCATGACTCGATCTTTTAGATGCTGAAGTAGTATATTGGTTGTTCTCACCAAAATCTCAGATATGTTCCATCTATTTCCAATTTTTTATGTTAGACATAAAAATCCTACTATTGAGCCTTCACTTGATAGCTTAAATTATTAGAAAAGTTGATTCTTAATATGGTATAGAGTTTCTATCACTAAACGGAGAAGAGTTTGATCTTTGCGAGACCATCATCCTTCATGATCAAGTTAATAATCAACACAACATAGATAAAAATATCCTTTGTGTTTGCTTTAATACCAAAATGTTCATGCATTGTGGACGTTTTATACTTAAGTAGGTTAAGCCTCTAAGAAAAGAACATTGTGTCTTGGCAATAATAACAATAATTACCTTGTCACCGATCTCAGAAACAAATATTAATGTAAATGCAGCAGTGAATCCTGATTTTGCAATTGCTGCAAGAACTGATGAAGGTCCTCCTTTGACAAACGCTATTAGTGAAAACACAAGAGCACATCCAAACAACACAAAAGCTATAGAGACAGGATAAGGTATCTGAGTAGGTTTCACACTGCCAACCCAAAAAAAAAAAAAAAACTTCTATTAGAATTGTAATAGGACCATGAATGATCAAACTCGCATAAAAAAATTCAATTGAAAAAGAACTTAATGACATGTTAACTCATTCGACAAAATTAACCTACATAATCTGCAGAATGAATTGAAAAGTTATTCTCTTTGAAAGCATTCCACATGTGTGATATTAGGGAGCAAGGGGACCTAAACAACTAATCCTTTTATCTCTTTTGTCCCAGGCAGGCTAAGCCAGTATGTGACATATTGCATGGAGGAACATAATTTCCTCCTAAAGAGAGAAATATCTGAGATTATATGGAATAAATAACATAAAATCCCAATTTCCCAGCATCCTAGAGTAAAAAGAAAAATCCCTCCACTTAACATTTCTAACAACTAATTGATACATTTACTATTAAAAAAAGAAGACAAATATTAAATTGACGAGGAGAAAGAGTATGGAGGAGAGGAACCCTGTTTATTGACACAAAGTACATGTTTCTAACTTCAGAATTCTAACGTTACGACTGAGGCTAAGCTCCAATATGATAACAGCATCAATTGTTCTACAATGCATATATTAAAAGTGACAAGTTTGAATTCAAAAATCAGGGTTTCACAGGAAGTTATAATCATAAAAGCATTCATTATGCCAACCAAAGTCAAATCCTGACAAGTTCCTAAGCTACTTGGTCATCTCACTAGCACATGTAAAGGTCTAAATGGCAATCACTGGAACAAACAAACGAAATCAATAACTGAAACTCACATTTTAGATGAACTGTCGTCGACAGAATTTCTTTCAGAGACATTCTGGCTGTCTTTCTCATTATTGCTTCCATAATCCCCCGGTCCAACGCTAATATTTGATGCTTGGGCTCGAATTGTTCCACGGGCCAAGCTCAACCCCAATTTCTGTCTACATCTTACTATATATAATTTAGGAAAAATGTTACTCCTTAAGAAAACAATCGTAAGTCCCAATAACATGATAATAATCATATAATACTTCAATCACACTTAATTGATTTAAAAAAGAATTATTATAGTGTCTGTAATTTAACATAGAAAAATAAGTCCTCCCCTTCACAACCCTCCCTCCAAATTGTGAGAAAGTGATATTTTAAGGACCAAATTCATGGTTTATTCTTTTTTTTTAATAAAAATTTATCCCTCCATTATTACCTACCAATAAGAACAACATTTGAAATCCAGAATTTTCAACAGATTATTATATGTAACTTAAAAAACATATTTTTCTTATCAGCCACCTGAAGGGTTAAAAATTTGGATTTGACCCACTTGAATTGGATATCCAATTGCACAGAATCTTAGCATACATTGATGATTGAACCAGTGCTTTCTAGAACATATCAAAAAACTAAATGTGAAGTTTAAACAAAAGGGTAAGATAAAAACATGATGCTTGAAACTTTAATCCAAGTAAAACCAAGATATTGAAAAAAACATGAAAATTTGAAAAAACTTACATTGAGATAAAGTGGTGTTTCCAGAGAAATAAGTACAAGATGGTAATGCATTCAATATTGCAAATGAAAGAGGAGGTTTTCCCTTTGGAATCAAGGGTGTATGAGAACCTAAACCTTTCATGCTTTTTTATGAAACTTCTTCTTCTACAATTTCATTTTTATGTGTGGTTGGGATTTTGGGTACTGCAAAATTCGAATTTTTGTCACAAAGTTTGAAACTTCGAATGTTCTGCTAAGCTAAGGTTGTCTTGTTTTTGTGTTGAACTTGAGTCGTGTTAGTGTGTGAGATAGTTCTTGAAGACTGCCACGTATGCAAAGGGATATAATAGAAATCATCAAAGTCTTTGTGTTGAATAGAAAAATTACCAAATGTAAAATAGTTTTTTTTTATATATATAAATAATTTAATGTTTTGTCTATAAAGTCTTGCTTAATTAACAATGCAAATGTTGTTAAGCGGGATGCATTCACCTATGTTTAAAATTGGGATCTAAGTTCCCTAAAAATAAATTGAGACCTAGGTGTTAAAAGTAAAAATAATAGTCACAAGAAGGAAAGAATGTATGAACTGTAACCTTTTAAAATTTTGGTTGTTTCTCAAACCTTGAAAAGATATTTAGATACGAGGATTTGAAGTATGTATCAAAATGAATTTGATAAAAGAAGAGATTGGTTGAGCTGTTTGTTGTTTGCTTTGAACTATCAAATAAAAGAGTTAAGAGATAGAGAAGATGACACAAACAATTATCCTTGTTCACCTAACTAAGTTAGTCCAGTCCCAACTAACTGTGAGATTTTCCAATCTAGTGCATGAGATACCCTCTTAGATTCTGCACACTTTCTCTTCATTTCTGATTTGCTTGACCATACAAGTTTTGAGCAGCCTCTTCGAACTTTAGCTACAACACAACCCACCTTTATAGCCTAAAGAGGATTGGTGAAACTTTACAACTCATTACACAATTGTTCTTGTTATTTTGAACTTATCATATTGATCAATTTCATCTCACAAATACCTCTCTCTTTTTCTCCCTCTCTCTAACCGAGGCAACACGTTAAAGGTACCCACACATGAATTTTGAAAGAGGATTAGAGTCGGCCTAGCCGAAGCTATTATTTTTGCTAATAAAAATTTAATTTATTATATAATTATCATAAATTTTTATTTATTCAAGTCAACAAAAAATTTACCCTAAATTTTTTCCCACACTTTTTTTTTCCCTCTTTTCACTTTAAAAAAAATCCCAAAATCTTTTCCTCTTTTCTTTTTTCACACTTACTCACCAAAAAATTAAATCACTTATCAAAATAATCTACACCACTCATTTAGAAACCTTATCCATCTCAACTCTTTTTTCATCAGACTTTCACTTTCATTCATCGCCCAAAAACACCATGCCCTAAATCCCAAATTCACCATGCCTTTTTTAATCTGTTCTACCATGCTCTTAACACTCAGTTTCTCCTCAACTCCTTAATTGTTCAACTCCTTAAACACTCAGGTTCTCCTCTACTTCAATATCTCTGTCTGATTCAACCTTATTGCTCAACTTCTTCTACTTCGGTGAGTGCATCTTATTCAAGCTTCAATCGCTAACCCTTCTTCTTTTTCTTCTTTGATAATATGTTCCTCTCATCAGTCATCATGCTCTTTTACAAATCCAACTCAAAATTTGATATGGCTGTTTGTTTTTGCAGCGTGAATATAGAAGAATGGATGGGTCAATTACCAATCTCTTGATTTTTCAGCTTATAACAACAAAAGTATGTGACCATTTTAACAAATTATGATTTTTTTTATATATATAATTTATTAATCCCTGCTTGTTATAGTGTATTGAAAGTTCCTATTGTGTTTTTTCTTTATCAGGTTTTGAGATTGATTATGAAGTTACAAACTTTAATTAAAAGATGGATTTTTTTTTTAAATATAAGGTTTTTTTGGATGAGATTGATTATGAAGTTACACTAAGTAATTTCACTCTCACTCTTAATTTGGGTGTTGTTCTGTAAATTTGTAACTGAGATGAGATGAGATTTTAGAGGGGAAAAATGGGACTTTAGGTTGAGTTGACTCTTTCTTTGTGTGTAATCTGTGTATGAGAGTTTGGACTTTAGAGATAAGATATTCAGTTTGTTTGAATATGTGGCTACTTGCTTCTGTTTTGTGAGAGAGAATTGAGAAAGTAGAAGAACCTAGAAAGAACAAAGTGAGGTGAGTGAGAGGAACTGGACGTAGTTCGGTTATGTGAGGGAATCCCAAACCAATGAATGCCACTAACTTATTGACTTTTAATAAGATTTGTGGCTTTGTGCAACATTGTGATTAATTCACACCGCGACGACCGCAATATGTAAAGCAACATCTGTAACAGTCAAAAATTGTGAAAACCTTAACGTGACCGCGACCGTAATCTTTATTCAAAACCTTGCTTATAAGTACATTTAATTTTCTTAGATATATGACATATAGACATGAACTAATCCTTAATTGCACCTGTAAGATTTACTTGACTTTTGGTTGACTATAGAGTCGGATGGCCGACTCTATACTATTAGCGTCGGACTGGCAAACTCTAAATGAATTTGTTGACTTTTATTTTGAATTTAATAGCCTTGACCGCGCGAAGAGTCGGTTGTAAACTCGGCTAAACCGACACTATATTAGCCTCGGAGGGCAGATAGCCGACTCTACCCAATAGCTTCAAAAAATTTAGCCCGCCCTTGACACCGACGCTAATCCAACACTAATTCAGTGTTAGTGTCGATTTTTGCCCTGTTAGAGTGGGTTTTAGGCCGATGCTAAAACGTTTTCTTGTAGTGAGTTCCTCTTTTGTTGAAGAATTTTGTTCATAAGATTGACATGGATCAACTTCTGATCTCATATTCTTTGCTTCATATCTCATTCTGAAGTCCTTATTAGTGCTTTGTGTTGTTAAGATCCATGTTTCTTAGATATCTATACATTTGTAATATCATGTTCTAACGAACACTCAAATAAGCTCTTTAGAATTTGACATGGATCAAAATCATATTGATATCTTTAATTTAAATTAGTTTGTTGTCATTAAAACATCAAATTAAGAAGTATTTTGTGATTTATCTCAAACAAATATCCCCTATTTTGATGATGACAAATTTATTGAATTTATGATCATGATTTTCATTCTGATTTAAACAATGTAACAATATGAGATGAATTATACTCCCCCTCAATTTATTACATATTCAAAGAATTTTTAAAACTAAAAACTCCCACTCAATTTGAACATATATGAAACACAATAATTGAGAAAAAAATTTGCAAACCTAACAACGTTAGAACCCGAACTGTAATTATCATTAATAAAAAATGGAACAATTATAGAATTGCATATTTTCATGCACATAAATGGTTCAAAAATCAATATCCCTAACAACATTATATGTTACTTACCAAACAAGATAAGATCATACTAGAATTAATTCATAAGATATTAGCTAATCATAGTTCAAAACTGATCCTAATCTTTCCCTCTACTCTCTAACTTCTCCGCCTTTTGTCATTAGCAAAAAGTGGTCAACAAGCAGCAAAGCTACATGGAAAGAGATGAATAATCTAATGAATATGAAGCAGAGGGTTTTGGCATCTGTATAGTAAATACAATAGACATCTTACAACCTAGATTTGAAGCAAAAACTCCAAGTTGCATGGCTTTTACATCCATCAACCTAAAAGATGAACTTCCTAGTTTCCGACAACAAAAATATAACCCCAACAAGCAATCGTGGAAAGATGTGTTCTTTGTTTGTATCTGCATTAGAGAAAACAATGCACACCCATAAAAATTAAGATAGAACAAAAAAGCAACTTCCGAGACTGCGGATTGCTGCTGGTAGTTGGGGCTAAGGGTGGTGACATTGTGTAAAAGCGAGCGCACCACCATCCGTCCGTCTGCATCTTCGACTTTGTGTTTGGATCATAGTAACATAATTCGTTGGTTTTATGGGAGAACCGCGAATTGGTTCGTGCGAATCGGTTCACGTTTCTTTGGTGTATTGGTTCGCCGAAATTCGTACCAAAATTTGTGCAACTCAGTGAACCGAAGTACCATGAACGTGTTTGAACACCATGGACATTTACGCAAGTTTTAAGCTCTCAAACGCATGCTTGAAATCGATTTTGAAATGGCAATGAAGTGTGGCATGTATATCTTTTCATCCTTCGATGGAAGAGAAAGGGAAAGATGTTATGTGACGGAGGGTTTCGAGTGAAAGGGGAAATAGTTTGTTTCAGGTGAAAGAAACATATTTTGAATTCAACGCAAGTTGGATTATAAACAATATTTGTTTATAAGAGAAATGGAAGATAACACAGTGTCGGTAGAGCATGTTAAGCATAATTCTTTGGAATGTTTCAAGTTCAATAATTTATAGAGGATTATAATGTGAAATAAATGTATTTGATATGGGAGCTGAAAATCCTCTATTTTGTATCCAAGTAATTGATCGATTTTTGTTCTTTTTCTTATTAAAAATAAGCTCGTAAATCAAAATAAACTATGTATAATAAGAAAATGTTTTCCTTAAATAAATAAAAATAAGACAATTAATGTTCAACCAAACCACTAATAGTAGAAAAAAGAAAAGGGCTTAAAGACCGGTCATTATAATTTCCACTCTATATAATAATTTCCTCCATGAGGCTTCTATCCATTGGAACCGAGATTACCAAAAAATACAGACATAAATTCAAAATCTCCTCCACCAAGATATCATTGAAACAACAAGACGAGAATACAAATGATAGGTATATAGCCTTCTGTGACTTCAAATTGTAACATATGCTTATGTTTTTCGATTACTCCAACAGTTTGCCTTCCTCTGAACTATCAAGTTCTGAATGAATATTTATGTGGAATGAGCTCTATTTATAGGTGTATTTTCTGCTAGGTTTATATTGAAATTATGGGCCTTTTCCCCAACCTGCAAGAAGAAAACACCAAAATGTTGTCTTTTCACGGAACAGAAAATGTGGGGTGCGTGGAGCTATGTGCAAGGCCCATGAAAGTTGACAGACATACAATTCTCTCAATCCCATGCGCCTGGGGTGCGTAAGGCATGCGCGGGGCGTGGGGCCTCAGCTTCAGGCGTGTGTATGATTTGATCTAGACTGACTATTTATAATTGTCTCAAATTTACAATCAGGATATTCAAGTGACGACTGAAGTGGACAAATGCTATGACCAGCCCTACTTGCTTTAAGATAAACATATGTGTATCCTGGAAATGAGTGTGGGATAGACTAAGAACTATCTTCTCTAATCCTGGCCCGCTTGGATGTAAAGTGGTAAGTAAGCCAAGTTTGTAAATGGGTCGAGATGATGGTCTGAGCAACCTCTTCAAAAAGGTATGTTTTTCCTGAAAAAATGCAAAGAATAAAATTTGTTTTTCTTTCGTTAATTGTGGATAAGCAATAGTTTAAGTTTGAGGTTGTGATAACAGGTCGTATTACATTATTCTTAGCATGTTTTTCAGTCATTTTCATCTAGGATAGATGATTATTAGAACAATTGCTTATGATTTCAGGATATTTATAATGTTTTCTATATTTGAGTCATGTAATTCTACTTTTGCCGAAATGTAGGACTTCTAGGGAATTTTAATGTAATTCACGAAGAAATTATGTAAATTGTAACGTCCTATTTCTATTAAAACGATAATACACGCGAATAATGCAAATATTCAAGAAATAGATGTTACGTCTTCGCATCAAAATTCGAACAACATCCATATATAAAATTCATCAACAGTCGCAGCGGATATAAATCATACATCACTAAGTATACATGTCATAAGATCAACATACATCCATAAATAAAATCTCCAAAACCCGACAAATGGGCAAAATCTCCATAAATAAAGAAATCCAGAATATCATAAAGACTGACACCTAATCAGAGCCTAATCTAAGACTGTAACTGATAGACAGAGGAAGCTCCTGCTATCCTCAAGCAACTCACCAAGTAAGCGAACAAACTAATCCTGCACGCCGTCTACTCATTCATACAAATAGGTAAGCGGTCCACCACAGACCACTGAGGGTTAGCTTCACATCAATCATAATCAACATAAACAAACATAAGCATTCAAGGATTTCATGCATAACACATATACATAACCATTCCTCCTAGAATACTAGCATCACATGATTATTATCCCCCATCCCATACATCTCAAGCTATCACGTTACTAACATAGCATAGCAAGCATATTCAATCTCTACTCAAGTCATCAACATAATCTCATCATTTATCGACATCAATCAATGAAAGGATTACTCACTTTATTCTTCATTTAGCATACTTAACTCAACAAGTACAATTCATCATTTCAAAGTTATAAGCAAGCAATCATCATTATCAAAGGAATCACCAAATCATACGTATATACATATATAATTCTCACCTCATTACTATTACCAAAATTAGTATCATCAAATAGATTCATCAAGTGTATAAGCACAAGCAAGTAAGACATGCAATTAGAGCCTAGCGCAAATATTCACAATCATCAACAAAATTCACCAATGTACATATACACCAATCCACATATACACCAATCCACATAATCACAACATTCACCAAATTTCACCAATGCACGAATTCACCAAGTCACATATTCAATTATGACATGACTCATCAACTATTCAAATGCATGCAATGTTCTAGACTCTTCTAGATGCATGCGGTACCAAATCACCTCAAGGTCGTC